>JACXTT010000405.1_pt1 | contig 72482 bp, 71 predicted proteins | sample 9270951 | NCBI WGS metagenome assembly JACXTT01 (sample SAMN15532306, study PRJNA645909) | rock metagenome | isolation source: weathered quartz diorite | place: Puerto Rico | collected 2017-06-21
ATGGAAGCCCTGCAGATCGGCTCCGTACAGATGCTGGCCCCGTCGCTGGCGAAGTTCGGCCCGCTGGGCGTCAAGGAGTTTGAAGTATTCGATCTGCCCTTCATTTTCAAGGACGAGGCCTCGTTCCGCGCCGTCACCGACGGGCCGGTGGGCGCCAGCTTGTTCAAAAAGCTGGAACCCAAGAAGGTCAAGGGTCTGGCCTACTGGGATAACGGCTTTCACATTATGAGCGCCAACAAGCCCCTGCATACCGTGGCCGACTTCAAGGGCCTCAAGATGCGCATCCAGAGCTCCAAGGTGCTGGAAGCGCAGATGCGCGCCCTGGGCGCCATCCCGCAGGTGATGGCCTTCTCTGAGCTCTACCAAGGGCTGCAATCGGGCGTGGTGGACGGTACCGAAGGTGTGCCTTCCAATTTCTACACCCAGAAGATCTATGAAGTGCAAAAGCACATCACCGTGTCCAACCACGGTCACTTGGCATACGCCCTGATCGTCAATAAGCCGTTCTGGGACGGCCTGCCCGCCGACATCCGCACCATCCTGGAAGGCTGTGTGAAGGATGCGACCGCGGCCGCCAACAAAGCGGCCACCGATGACAATGCCTCGGCCATGGAAAAGATCAAGGCCAGCGGCAAGACCACCATCTACACGCCGACCGCCGCCGAAATCACCGAGTGGAAGAAGGCGCTGATGCCGGTGCACGCCGAGATGGAGTCCCGCGTCGGCAAGTCCACGGTCGAGGAAGTCTACAAGGCCGCAGGCTTCGTCGCACCCAAGTAAGCTTTCAAAAGCCTTTCAGGCGTCTCCCCGCCACTGCCCGATCCGGTTAGAATCGGGCAGTGGAGGCTCTTAAAATAAAATCATGCTGAATCGCATCCTGGATCACTTGGAGGAATGGCTGATAACCTTCCTGATCGGTGGCGCCACCCTGGTGATTTTTACCCAGGTGGTGCACCGCTTCCTTTGCGGCGTCCCCTACATCCAGGACTACGCGGTCAAGATTAATCTCAGCTGGGCGCAGGAACTTTGCATCTATATGTTCGTATGGATGGCCAAGTTCGGCGCCGCCTACGGCGTGCGTTTCGGCACCCACGTGGGTGTGGACGTGCTGGTGCGTACCCTGCCCCCGGGAAAAGCCAAATGGCTTACCCTGTTCGCAATGTTCGCGGGCGCCCTATTCACCGGCGTGGTCGGCACCCTGGGCGCGACCTTTGTCTGGGAAAACGGTTTTCACTACGCGCTGTTTCACTTCCTGGGCCGGGACCTGGGCGACCTGCCCGAAGGCCCCACCTCGCCGGACCTGGAAGTACCCACCTGGATCGCTTATTCCTGCGTGCCGCTGGGTTCTTACCTGATGTGTTTCCGCTTTCTGCAAGTGGGCTGGCATTTCTGGCGCACCGGCGAAGCGCCGCACCACGGCCACGGCCACGTTGAAGGCGTCGATGAATCGGCGCTCGAGGAACTGGAGGCCGCCAAATGAACGCCGCCATTATCTTCGTACTGCTGTTGCTGCTGATGCTGACCGGCATGCCGATCTCGATTTCGCTCGGCCTCACGGTACTGACCTTCCTGTTCACCATGACCAATGTGCCGGTCGAGAGCGTGGCTTTGAAGCTCTTCACCGGTATCGAGAAGTTCGAGATCATGGCGATCCCGTTCTTCATCCTCGCCGGTAACTTCCTCACCCACGGCGGGGTGGCGAAACGCATGATCAACTTCTGCACGTCCATGATCGGCCATTGGTACGGCGGTATGGGCTTGGCAGGGGTAATGGCTTGCGCCCTGTTCGCGGCCATTTCCGGCTCCTCTGTGGCCACCGTCGTGGCCGTCGGCTCCATCATGTTGCCGGCGATGGTGAAGCAGGGTTACCCCAAGCGCTTCGGCGCCGGCGTCATCACCACCTCAGGCGCACTGGGCATTCTGTTCCCGCCGTCCATCAATCTGGTGATCTACGCCATCGCCACCGCCGGCATGAGCGTCACCGGCCCCAACGGCGAGCCGGTGGGCTCGGCATCCATCGGCGAGCTGTTCCTGGCGGGTGTGGTACCGGGGTTGATCCTGTCCACGTTGCTGGGCATCACCACCTGGTACCGGGCCAAGAAATTCGATTACCCGCGCATGCCCAAGGCCACCTGGAAAGAACGCTGGGTCGCGTTCCGCGAAAGCGTTTGGGGGCTGCTGCTGATCGTGGTCGTGATCGGCGGCATCTACAGCGGCAAATTCACGCCCACCGAGGCGGCGGCGATGGCGGCGGTGTACGCCTTTTTCATCTCGGTGTTCGTCTACAAGGACCTGAAGCTCAAGGACGTTCCCAAGTCGCTGCGTACCGCAGCCGCCATGAGTTCCATGCTCTTGTACATCATCACCAACGCGGTGCTGTTCTCGTTCCTGCTTACCTCCGAACAAATCCCGCAAGCCATGGCCGGCTGGATGACCACGCAGGGCTTCGGTCTGGTGGTGTTCCTGCTGCTGGTTAACGTGATCCTGCTGGCCGCCGGCAACTTCATGGACCCAGCCGCCATCGTGCTGATCATGGCGCCGATACTCTTCCCCATGGCGGTGAAGATGGGCGTGGACCCGGTGCACTTCGGCATCCTGATGGCTGTGAACATGGAAGTGGGGCTCTGCCATCCGCCGGTAGGCCTCAACCTCTACGTCTCATCGAGCATCACCAAGATGGGCATCACCGAACTCACGGTGGCGGTATGGCCGTGGCTGATGACCATGATCGGCTTCCTGCTGGTGGTGACGTTCTGGCCGGGCATGTCCCTGTGGCTGCCGCGCCTGATGCTGCATTGAGATTTCGCTAGCGCCCTGCCGATGGTGGGGCGCTGCAGCATACCCGCCGCCTCAAAACTGCCCAGTCCTCAAGGCCTTCTGCGCACCGCCGGGCCGGGGTACTTGCCCGACTTGGGTTCCATGGTATTGAGATCCCAATCGGCCTCAACGAAGGGCGCGCGCGTTTCCTTTTGCACGGGATAGGCGCTCACCTCGTTTTCGTCGTTGATGATTTTTCCACGGCCTTCGGCGATGTAATAGAGCACGCGGATATCGTTGGCGTCGCGGTCCCAGGGCCGCGCGCCGGCGTGTTCCAGGATGTGCGTTTCCACCTCTCGCGCCGGCAGCACGGCGAGGCCGGCCGGCCAGGACACGGGTTTCACCATCGTGATCAGCTTGGCGCGGGTTTCACCGTAGCGGCCGAACATGGGCAGCGGTGCACCGTATTTATCGACGGCGATATTGTCCTCACCGTAGTATTCCAGGTCGCCGTCGCCACCCAGCATCAGGAACGGCATCTGTCCCTGCGTGGAGTAGCCGCCGCGCAACACATTACCCACCGCCGAAAGCTGGCCGTTCTCGTAGGGATGCTCGCCCCATTCCAGCGCCATCAGATTGTAGTGGATAGCCCGTTGGCCGGGGTCGTAGATCAGATTGTTGACCACGCTGCCGCGCACGCCGCCCTTGAACAGGGGGCTACGCTCCTCGTTGTGCGCCCAGATATTTCGGTAAAACAAAATATTGGTGACGTTGTCGTGCACCAGCGAACCCTTGGAGTGTTCACCCTTGGGGTGGCTGGTGTCGGCCAGGCCCTCGGCGGCCAGGTTGTAGGAGAAGGTTACATCGTGCGAGGTGGCGGCGCGCCACTCCTCGATATTCTTGCCGCGAAAGCGCGGGCCGGAGGCCGACATGTTTTCGTCGATGGCCCAGGTGAAGGTGCAGTGGTCGACGATGACGTGGTGCGCGGAAATGGTGCCGAAGGCGTCCGGGTCCCAGCCGCTGCGCTTGGCCTGCCCGTCCGCGCCGGTGCGGATGCGGAGGTGGCGAACGATCACATCGTGGCCGCGCACATTGAGGCCGCCGCGAATCAGCGTGATACCGGGCGAAGGCGCGGTCTGGCCGGCGATGGTGAGATAAGGTTCGGTGACTTCCAGGACGGAGCGGTGCAGATCGATCACGCCGCCCACTTCAAACACGACGATGCGCGGCCCCTTGGCCTCGATGGCCTCGCGAAACGAGCCCGCACCATCGGCATTGAGATTGGTGACGCGGATGATTTTGCCGCCGCGTCCGCCCGGCGTTTCCGCCGCCCAGCCTACGGCGCCGGGGAAGGCCGGCGCTGCATTCACCGCCGTGGTTGCGGTACAAATCGCAAAACTGCTGACGAGCAAGCGTAGATACAAACGCATGGCGGCCCCTGACTGGCTTCGGTGGGGCATCTTATCGCCTTGCGGCGGGAAACGATTTTCCCGCGCGGCGGGCTTGTTTCCCTGTTTTGGGAAACAAGCCTTGACGGCGGCCGGTCAGGCGCGGCCGTGCAGCAGCTTCTTGATCAGCGGCGTCACCGCCAGCAGCACAAAGCCCGCGCCCAGCGAACTGCACACCAGGAACCAGTACAGCGGAATCTTGCTGCTCGCGAGCATGGCCTCCAGGGTTCCGGCCAGATAATTCGCGATCGCGTTGGCGAGGTACCAGATACCCATCATCAGGGCGACCAGGCGCGCGGGGGCGAGCTTGGTCACCATCGACAGGCCGACGGGCGACAGGCATAGCTCGCCCATGGTATGCAGGAGATACACGATCACCAGCCACTGCGGCCCCACCTTGGCGCCGCCGACGGTTTGCGCATCGGCAATCGCCAGCACCACAAAACCGAGGCCGACGATAATAATGCCGAAGGCCATTTTCGCCGGCGTGGAGAGCACAAAGCGCGTTTGATCCAGCACCACCCAGAACATCGCAAACGGTATGCCCAGCAAAACGATACCAATGGCATTGATGGTCTGGAACCAGGTCGCCGGGATTTCCCAGCCGAACATCATGCGGTCGGTCTGCACGTCTGCGAACAGGTTCATCGTCCCGCCACCCTGTTCGAAGGCCATCCAGAAAAACACCACAAACACACCCAGGATCAGAATCGCCAGCGAGCCATCGAATTCCTCGCGCGAACAGGTGCGCTTGATATAGGTGAGCAGACCCGTCAGCAGGCCGATCGGCAGAACGAATTTGATGATGTCCGGAATCGAAGCCCAGATTGGGCCCAGCACCGACCATACCGCCATGACCGCGTAGACCAGGGGAATAGCGGCCACGACAAAGACCAGACACTGGATGTAATCACCGACGCCCAGACGCGTCTTGCCGGCCGGCAGACCGGCCTGGCCCAGCTTGTCCTGCAGCATGGTAAACAACACCACGCCAAAGCCCATGCCGAAACCGGCAGCCGCGAAGCCCCAGTGCCAGCCGTGTTTTTCACCCAGGTAACCGGCGATCAGCGGCCCCAGGAAAGCACCCAGGTTCACCCCCATGTAATAGATGGTGAAACCGCCGTCGCGGCGCGGATCGCCTTTGTGATACAGATCGCCCAGCAAGGTAGCCATATTGGCTTTGAAAAAACCGTTGCCGACAATCAACAGGCCCAGGGCCAGGTTCAGAAACTCGGGGAAGGCCATGATGAAATGGCCCAGGGCCATGATCGACCCGCCGATCAGCACCCCCTTGCGCTTGCCGAGGAAGCGGTCGGCCAGGTAGCCGCCAATCATGGGGGTCAGGTAAACCAGGCCCGTGTAGGTCGCGTAGATCTGCAGCGCGTCGGCACGCGGCATGTGCACGGAATTGACCAGATACAACACCAGCAGGGCGCGCATGCCGTAATAGCTGAAGCGCTCCCACATCTCGGTGAAAAAAATCATGTAAATCGCGGGCGGCTGGCTTGCTTTGCCCGCAGGGATGCTTCCCGCCGCGGCGGCGGGATTGCTTGCAGTAATGTCCATGAATAAGACCGGTCAGGCTGCGACGCAAGGTCGCCGATGCGCGATTATAAAGGTGCCTTCCACCCGCAACCGATTTAGATGCCTGGGGCCCGACGGAATCTGCTGCACCGCAGCAAAGAGGCCCATCCGCTTTACTGGCCGTAGGGATAGCGGCTGGCGCCCTCGGCGTGATAACCCTTGCGACCGATGGAGCGCGCCAGCGGGCTGACCACACCCTCGCCGGCACGCAATCTTTCAATGACGCTGGCGAAATCGTACTTGGGCCGCCAGCCGAGAATGTCGCGAGCGAGCGCGTTGACGTAAACGCGGTCCAGATTGGGGAACATTTTCCAGCCGCGCCGCGCGTATTCGCTTTCGTAGCCCGGCACGCGCTTGCCGACCACGGCGGGCGCGTCGCTGCGCAGGGCGGCGAGATCGGTCTGCTCGAAGGGCGTGGTGGCGCTGATGATGAAACGGCCGAAGCCGATATCGGCGGCGCGCTTCACGGCCAGCCAGTGCGCATCGACGATGTCTTCCACAGCGGCGCGCCGGTGCAGGAATTCGTTGGCCTTGATGTTCTCGTCCACATAGCTCTCGCGCATGGCGTCCAGATCGTCTTCCTCGGGAAAAAATCGCGAGGTGCGCAGGATCAGGCAATTCAGCCCTTCGTTGCGGTGGAAAAGCCGACACAGACTTTCGGCGGCGATCTTGGTGGCGCCGTAAATATTCTTGGCGATGGGCGCCACTTCTTCGGTGATCCAGGCCGCCGGTGCGCCCGCTGGGGGCACCAGCGCATCGCCATAGACACTGGTGGTGCTGGTGAAAACAAAGGCACCCACCTTGGCCGCCACCGCTTCTTCCAGCAGATTCAGGGTGCCACTGACATTGGTGTCCACAAAATCCTGCCGCGAGTGGCTTTGTATATGCGGCTTGTGCAGGGTGGCCGTATGCACGACGGCATCTACCCCCTGCATGGCGCGATGAACTACACCGCGGTCGGCGATGGAGCCCACGATGGACGTAAAAGGCGAGGCGGCGACGTCCACGCCGACCGCCTCGTGTTCCCCGCCTTGCAGGGAACGCATCAGGGCCTCACCCAAATGGCCGGAACTGCCGGTGATCAATATGCGCATGGAAGATTGACGATGAAGATTGCGGGCGACGGATTCGCCGCCGCATATTTTGCCTCATTCATCGGCCAATCCCTGCGCGGCCCTGCCTCAACCGATAAGCGGCACTTTTTTCCGGAAACGGGCTCAGCCCTTTTTCATATGCGCGACCAGCTGATCGAGTGCAGAACCCCAACCGTGCTGGAAACCCATATCGTCGTGCCGCTTGCAGGTGGCTTCATCGCGATGCAAAACCGTTGCCGTATAGACCGTGCCGCTGCCCTTGGCCTGCAGGGAAATCACGCCGGTAAAAACGAGTTCACCAACCACAGCAAGATCGGGTGCTGTGGCCGGCCGGAAACCCGGCGCCATCGCATTGGTCCAGATCAGCCTGCGGTTGGGAGTCACTTCCAGGTAGCAGCCGGCATTGGGAAAATTCTGCCCCTCGGGCGATTGCATCACGGTGTGAAACATCCCGCCGGGACGCAGATCGATGGTGCAGTCCACCGTTTTCCAGGGCGAGGGCGTAAACCAGTGCTTGATGTGCTCGGGCTCAGTCCAGGCGGCCCACACCAGTTCAGGGGCGACGTCAACGTAACGTTCCAGCACCAGGTCGAGCTTGGGATCGAAGGCAGCCAATGGCGCCAGGGGAACTAAAGAATCGCTCATGATTATTTTCCTTTCGCGTTTTTTCGCATAGTGAGTAGATAGCTATCCAATTGATCCAGCCGGCTTTGCCATAGCGAGCGCTGATCCACCATCCAGCGCTCGGCATGGGCCAGCGGCTGCGGGGCGATGCGGTAGGTGCGGACCCTGCCCGCCTTGGCAGAACTCACCAGACCGCACTCCTCCAGCACGTTCAGGTGCTGGGTAAACGAGGGCAGCGCCATGGCAAAAGGATGGGCCAGTTCGCTGACCGCCGCCGGCCCCCGGCTCAGCCGCTCCAGCACTGCGCGCCGGGTCGGGTCGGCAAGGGCATAAAAGACGCGGTCCAGACCGGGGGAGAGTTGTGGCATGAGCTGAATATTAAACAAATACTTAGGTATATGCCTAACTATATTTACAAACCTGCGGCCAGTCAACCCCTGTGGCCATTACTCCGCCGGCCGGCCGCTCCCAAGCGCGCCATGCCGCGGGCTTGTCCAATTTACTACGATTTCGTATAATTCTGTTTCGTATTATCGATGGAGGGGCAATGGCTGTAGAGAATTACACCGGCATCACCGACCGCGAATTCGCGCGCCGCTTTGAACGCGGCGAGATCGCCCCCGCCGATTTCCACCATCTCGAGCATCTGCGTCTGGCCTGGGCCTATCTGGGCGAGTGCGCAAGCATCGAAGCCGCCTCGGCGCGCATGTGCCAGGCCATACGTGATTTCGCCACCCAGGCGGGCAGCCCCGGCAAGTACCACGAAACCATGACGATCTTCTGGGTGCGCCTGCTGGCCGGCGCGCACGCATGCAATGCCGATCAGGAACTCTCTGCGGTGTTACCGGCGCATGCGCAATTTCTGGATAAGGATGCACCGCTCCGCTACTACAGCCACGCACGGCTGTTCAGCGACGCGGCCAGGGCCGCCTGGCTGCCTCCGGATTTATCGCCCCTGGACCTTGCGGCCGTTGACGCGTCATCGGCACCTCACTCGCACACTTCCACTTCGTCACCGCAGCCATGCCACTCAGCCTGATCCCTGAAATCCACCGAGCCACGCACCGCATCGGTCTGTACTTGGCCGATTTACGCGAGCAGGGAGTGACGCAAGGCGAGGCGCATATCCTCGCCCACCTGGCCGACGCCAACCCGACCACGGTCGGTGAGTTGCATAAAAGTCTGGCGCACCGGCGCTCAACTCTGACCAGCATTCTCGACCGCCTGGTGGAACGCGGGCTGGTCACGCGCGAAACCGGCGTGAAAGACCGGCGCACCTTCGTCATCGCGCTGACCACCAAGGGCCGGCAGACCGCGACCGCCGTTCACCGCCATCTAAGCGTGCTCGAGCGCGACCTCAAACGCGCGTTCCCGACGGACGCGCTGGCCGGTGCAGCGGCCGTGCTCACCGGCATCGCTAACGCCGCCGAGCGGCGCATGCGCAACAAAGAGTAAGCGCGCAGCATTCCACAACGATGCGATCACGCTGCGGCGTGCTGTCGCGCGTCGTGTCCACGCTTTTCGCCGGCGGTGCGTTAATCACTTGGGCAGAGCAGATAAGCGTGCTGGTAACAATTGCTTACCTGTGGGGGCAACCCCGTTGGCTTATTTCTGTCAAAACAATACCTGTCGCAAGAAGTCCGCCGCCGGCGGGCTGCCCGCGATGCTCGGAGGCACCATGAACGCTCTCGCCAGAATAAACGTGATGGGGTTTCTTGCCGGTTTGCTGCTCTCGGCGACGATGGCCTTCGCTCAGGACGGCACCCCGGTGCAGGACGCGTCCTACACCGCGGTCAATCGCGATGGACAAGCGGTAACGCTTGCCACGCAAGCCGAGCTGGACCAGATGCTGGCATCGATCGCGCTTTATCCCGACGACCTGCTCACGCAAATCCTGATGGCCTCGACCTATCCACTGGAAGTGGTGATGGCGGCGCGCTGGTCGCGCGACAATCCCGGCCTGAAAGGCGATCAGGCGGTGCGCGCGGTCGATGGCCAAAACTGGGATCCCAGCGTCAAGTCGCTGGTGGCGTTTCCGCAGATCCTGCAATTGATGGACGGCTCGTTATACTGGACCGAGCGCCTGGGTGATGTGTTCCTGAGCCAGGAATCCGATGTGTGGAACTCGGTGCAAAACCTGCGCCAACGCGCCGATGCGGCCGGCAATCTGCAATCCAATGATCAATACGTGGTGCAGCGCGATGGCCCCACTTATGTGATCGAGTCTCCGCGCCCTGACATTATCTACGTGCCCTATTACGACCCGCTGGTGGTGTACGGCCCGTGGTGGTGGCCCGCCTACGCGCCGGTGCGCTGGGCGCCGTGGCCGGGATACTATGCACGGCCCGGCTACGCAGGTTTTTACTGGGGCGGCGGTGTGACGATAGGTTATGGATTTTTCTTCGGCGGTGTCGACTGGCGCGTGCGTCACGTCAACATCATCAACCGCAACACCTTCTACTATCGCAACGTCGACCGCCGCTCGCCGGGCAATACCTGGCAGCACGACCCTGCGCATCGCCGTGGCGTGCCCTACCGCAACCCGAATTTGAACCAGCAGGTGGGTCGCCCGCCGGCTGCACCCGGCACCCGCGACGAGTACCGTGGACGCACCATGCCCTATCCGGTGCAGAACCCGAATCAACCCGGCAATCCCACCAATCCCAATAGCGGGCAGCGCCCGCCGGGCAACGGCTTCGGTCCCGGCAATAATCGTCCCGATCGGCCGGAACGCACCGACAGACCCGAAACACCGCGCCAACCCGTTAGTGGTAACACGCCAAACCCGGGGCCTCGTCCAACCTATACGCCTGCCGTGCCGAATTACACCCCGGCGGTACCGAATTACACACCGGCCGTGCCCACCTATACGCCGGGCGGCCCGCGACCCAATGCGCCCCAGCGCTACGAGCCGGCGCCGCATATCCTGGAAGGGATCAGCAACGGACGCGAAGCGCGCGACGCCAGCGCCCGCGGCCAGGCCAGCTATTCACGCCCGCAGCCGATGCCGCGCGCCAATACACCACAGCCGCAACCAGCACCCCAGGCTGCGCCGCGGCCCGCGCAACCGCAGGCACCTGCGCAACCGACACAACACGGCAATGCGCCGGCCAATGCAAACCGCCAGCACGGCGAGCACTAGGAGAAGCCCATGAAATTCAATTTCTCACGAGGCTTTGCCGAAAACATGAATTACTCCCTTGCCCGCAGCCTGCCGGCGGCGATTGCCGTTTCGGCTTTGGTCATTTTTACGCCTTCGGCTTTCGCAGCCGGCAAAGCCTCCGTTGCAGCGGCGTCTGCGAAGACTGCGCAAACCACTTTCGCCACGCCCTCTGAAGCGGTGGCGGCCATGGTCGATGCGGTGCGAGTGCCGGACGGCAGCAAGATGCTGGCCATCCTGGGACCGGCCGGCGCCAATCTGGTCCATTCCGGCGATGCGGTGGCCGACGAGCGCCGCAGCAGGGACTTCGCGGCCAAATTCTACGAAGCCCACAAGATCCGCCTGGAGGGCGATGCCCGCGCCATCTTGCTGATCGGCGGCGATGACTGGCCCATGCCCATCCCGATGGTGAAGGCGGACGGGCGCTGGTATTTCGATACCGCGCAAGGCAGCGAGGAAATCCTCAAGCGCCGCATCGGCAAGAACGAGCTGGGCGCCATGGAAGTGGTGCGCGCCATCGTCGATGCCCAGCGCGAGTACGTGGCCAAGGACCAGGATCGCAACGGCCTCCTGGAGTACGCGCCGAAAATCGTCAGCACCCCAGGCAAGCACGACGGCCTGTACTGGGCCAGCAACGGCGGCGATGCCATAAGCCCGCTGGGTGCGCTGGTGGCCGCCGCCGCCATCAACGGCTATGCGCAGACTCCCGGCAAACAGCTTGCTCCTTACTATGGCTACTACTATCGCATCCTGAGCCGGCAGGGCAAGAACGCCGCAGGCGGCGCCTACGACTATATGGTCAAGGGCAAGATGATAGGCGGCTTCGCCGTCATCGCCTACCCGGCGAGCTATCTTTCCACGGGAGTGATGACCTTCATGGTCAATCACGACGGTGTGGTCTACGAAAAAGACCTGGGCAAGGACACGGTAAAACTCGCGCAAAAAATCAGCGCCTTCGATCCCGACGAAACCTGGAAGCGGCCTTAAAGGACCATCAAGCGATCCTTAGGCGGCCCCCAGCCTTAACAGCGGGCCGCCTAAGCACTGGTTAAGCGCGCGCGGCGGGTTTTTTGCGAGCGGACTTGGCGTCCGATTTTGCCTTCTTGCCGCCCGTCTGCGCCATATGCGCCTTGACGATGGCGGGAATCAGCCCCGGAAAACGCTTGTCGATTTCCTCGCAGCGCGACTTGTTGTGCATTTCCACGCCGATGCGCTCACCGCGAATCAGCCCGGCCTCGCGCAGGGACTTGAAATGCTGGGATAGCGTCGACTTGGGGATGCTCCTGTCGCTCACGCTCAAAAAGTCCGAGCAGGTCTGGGCACAGTTGGCGCTGGCGATATCCATGAAGATGGACGCGCGCACCGGGTCGGACAGGGCATGCAGGATGCCTTCGACGGTGATGTCTTCCACGGATGGGTGAAAAAGCGGTTTCATAAAAAGATTATACCGGGGCTTGACATATAGTTCAATAGTTCATATATTCTGAACTACTGGAGTACGGAACCCATGGCTAATCACCATCCGCCCCGCCCTTCACGAGTGCAGCAATCATCCAAGCCTTATCTATATATCGAGGAATCATCATGAGCAAACTGAACGGTAAAGTCGCCATCGTCACCGGCGCATCCAAGGGCATCGGCGCCGCCATCGCCAAATCGCTGGCCGCCGAAGGCGCGTCGGTCGTCGTCAATTACGCCTCCAGCAAGGCCGGGGCCGACACCGTCGTGGCCGCCATCACCAAGGCCGGCGGCAAGGCTGTCGCCATCGGCGGCGACGTCTCCACCGCAGCCGGTTCCCAGGGCATTGTCGACGCCGCCATCAAGAACTACGGCCGCCTCGACGTGCTGGTCAACAATTCCGGCGTGTACGAATTCTCGCCCCTGGAAGCACTGACTGAGGAACAGTTCCACCGCCAGTTCAATATCAATGTGCTGGGCCTGCTGCTGACCACGCAGGCGGCCGCCAAGCATATCGGCGAGGGCGGCAGCGTCATCAATATCAGCTCGGTAGTCACCAGCATCACCCCGCCCGGCAGCGCCATCTACAGCGGCACCAAGGGCGCGGTGGATGCCATCACCGGCGTGTTGTCCAAGGAACTGGGCGCGAAAAAAATCCGCGTCAATTCCATCAACCCCGGCCTGGTGGAAACCGAAGGCACGCACACCGCCGGCTTTGTCGATTCCGACTTCGCCAGAAACGCCGCAAGCCAATCGCCGCTGGGCCGCATCGGTCAACCCGACGATATCGCCAATGTGGCGGTGTTCCTGGCCTCCAACGATTCTCGCTGGATGACCGGGGAGCAGCTGCTGGCTTCGGGCGGCATTCGCTAACGCAACACCTTCAGTTCCGCGCCCCCGCAGCGTCGCGGGGGCACGGAATTTGAACGGTTCCCAAAAGCAATCCTAGGCTTGCGGCGCCCGCCGCCACAGCGTGCGCCCGCCGACGACAACCCTGGCCACAAAACCCAGGGCTTCCAGCCGTTTCAGCGCCGCCCGCGTCACCTCCGGCGAAGCCAGCCGTTGGTTCACCCAGAAGTGGTGAATACCTTCCAGCGTATCGGTGGCATCAGGACGTTGCGTGAGATAGTTCCGAATCGCCCCTGCGGCAAGTTCCACTTCCTGTTCGTGCATATTCCTTTGTCCTCTATGTCCTTACCCGCGGTTTGCGGCCCGGCATGCTGCTGAAAATCATTCGCTGCATCGCAGCATAACAAAACACCGCAAAATATTTGTGGTCCGCTGCCAATTGCTCTAGAGTCGCGGCATCGTGCAGGTGCCGACCATCGGGAGAGAAGCAGCATGAATGCCACCGCAAGCGAGTCCAAAAAATCGATGGCCTACCCCTGGCTGGTGGTCGCCATCCTGATGGTGGCCTATGTGTTCTCCTTCATGGACCGGCAGATTCTCAATCTGCTGGTGGGGCCGATCCGCCGCGACCTCGCCATCAGCGACACCTATATGAGTCTGCTGATGGGTTTTTCCTTCGCGATTTTTTACACCATCCTCGGCATCCCGCTGGGCCGCCTGGCCGACAGCTGGAACCGGCGCGGCCTGATCGCCGCAGGCGTGGTGGTCTGGAGTGTGATGACGGCGCTGTGCGGCATCACCCGTTCCTACTGGCAGCTGTTCCTGTTCCGTATCGGCGTGGGCGTGGGCGAGGCCACATTGTCACCGTCTGCCTACTCGATGATCGCCGATTACTTTCCCCCCGAGCGCCGTGCCACCGCCGTCAGCGTGTACTCCATGGGCATTTACCTGGGCTCGGGCATCGCCTTTTTGCTGGGCGGGCTGATCATACAGTTCGCCGTTGCGCAGGGCACGATGAGCATGCCCTTGATCGGCGATGTGCGCCCCTGGCAGCTGGTGTTTTTCGTGCTGGGCGGCAGCGGCATATTGTTCAGTCTCGCCTTCCTGCTGGTGCGCGAACCGCCGCGCCAGGGCGTGCAACTCGCTTCAGGCGTGCCGTTTTCCCAGGTGGTGGCCCATCTCTGGAAAAACCGCCGCGCGGTGCTGTGTCATAACCTGGGCATCGCCATGATTTCGTTTTGCTCCTACGGCGCCGCGGCCTGGATACCGAGTTTTTTCGTGCGCACCTTCCAGTGGAAGGCCAGCGAGGTCGCCATCGTCTACGGGCTCGAGGTGATGGTGTTCGGCTGCGCGGGGATCTTTTTCGGCGGCTGGCTTACCGACCACTGGCTGCGCAAGGGCAAGAGCGACGCGGCCATGCGCGTGGGCATCGTCTGCAGCGCCTGTGCCATCTTCGGCAATTTTTATCTGCTGGCGGGCAGCGGCACGCTGGCCGCCGTGCTGCTGGCGCCGGCCATTTTCATACTCGCCATGCCCTTCGGCGCTGCACCGGCGGCCATACAGGAAATCGTTCCCAATCAGATGCGCGGCCAGACGTCCGCCGTCTATTTATTCATCGTGAACCTGATCGGTCTCGGCCTGGGCCCGACAGCCGTGGCGCTGGTGACAGACAATGTATTTGCCAACGACCTGGACCTGAAATGGTCGATGCTGATCGTCGGCACCGTAGCCTGCGTACTATCGATTGCTTTTTTATCGGCGGGATTGAAGCCCTACCGGGAAGCGCTACAGCGTGCACGCTCAGGCGCGCAGGCCGGCGTTAATTAACCGGCTTGAGCCGCTTTTCCATCCACTCCAGGCGCAGACCCGGCGCCATCCTGCCCTGTATGGCCTGGTTTCTCTCAAAGGCCTTGCTGCGCCCGGTGCGCAGGTAGCCGCGCCGTTGGTAATAGGCCGTCAATTCGGGACGGTGCGAGACGATCACCGCCAGCAATACGGCACTACAGTCCCAATCGCCCAGAACGATGCGTTCGGCCTCGGCGATGAGTTGCTTGCCGATGCCCTGATCCTGCAACTCGGGCAGTACCGCCAGCATGCTCATGCAGGCAGCGTGGCCCACTCTTTTCAGATACACGCAGCCGGCCAGCCGGCCGTCTTGCATATAACGCAGGAAAATCGCGCCGGGCACCGACATCATTTCCAGCACTTCGTTGTCGTCGGTGCGGTCGCCCTGGTACAGGCCGGATTCGTCGGTCCAGCCGGCGCCGCCGTCACCGGAATTGGCCAGGTTCACCAGTTCGGCGATGCCGGCGGCGTCGCGGTAGGTGGCAAGGCGAAACCGGCAGGCGGGCGCAACACCTGTGCTGGGTGAGGAAGGGCTGAAGAATTCGATGTCCATGCTCTGGTATCCGGCGGTGCATTGCGAGTTGCAATGCCGCGCATGGTATCAGTGCAAGCACGACAGCCTTGTGAAAAAGCGCACTCTGATCCGCAGTTTAGGGGCCTCTGTACCCTGATCGCGGTACGGCGCCATCGGCTGTCGCCGGAAGCAGACAGCCGGGACCTTGATAAGACCAGCTAAGCCTGCGGATTGGCCTTGCGCCAGGCTGCCGGCGGCATGCCGAACTCGCGCTTGAAGGCGCGGTTGAAGGCGGCTTCCGATTCGTAGCCGCAGCGCTCGGCCACACGCACGATCGCCTCGCGACTCGAGCGTAACGTCTGCGCGGCCAGCGCCAGGCGCCAGCGCATCAGGTATTGGATGGGCGGCTCGCCGACCATGGCCGTAAAGCGCTCGGCCAGCAGGGACCGCGACATCGCCACTTCACGCGACAACTCGTCCACCGTCCAGGCGCGGCCCGGCTCGGCGTGCAACAAGGCCAGCGCCCTGCCGATCTGCGGATCGCGCACGCCCGCCAGCCAGCCGCTGCCGCCGGGCGGCAGATCGCCCACGTAGCGGCGCAGCGCTTCCACGAACATGAGTTCGGACAATTTGGCCAGCATCGACTCGGCCCCCGGACGCACATCCGCCGATTCGCGCACGCCGACCTTCAGCAGCTCGCGCATCAGGGTGGAGGCCGCACCCCCGCCGGTGGAAATGCGCAACACGCGCGGCAGCGCCTCCAGCAGCGGGCGGCAGACATCGCGATTGCCGGCCAGATAGCCGCACACAAAGCGGGTGGCCGCACCCCCGCCGCCATAGCCCACATGCGCGAAATCGACTTCACTGGCGTTCTCAACGTTCATCAGGCTGCCCTCTTCCACCGGCGCCAGATGCAGGTCGCTGCCCATCAAATGCGCATCTCCCTTGGGCACCAGCACCAGGTCGCCGGCTACCACGTCCATTTCCTCCCCGCCTTCGGGCATGCGCAGCTTGCAGGCGCCCTCAGTCAGGAAATGAAAAAACATTACGTGTTCGGCGCGCGCCAGGCGCTTGCTGATGCTGGCGAGGCCGAAGCGGGACCAGATGCACCAGGGCGCGGTGAATTCGGCGTTGATAAAAACGGCGCCTTCCAGTTTTACGGACTTGAGAACGTCTGACAGGGCATCCATGGAGTTTCAGTCAAGAAAGGCGGGGTTGCAGCCAAGACGCGAACAACGGACATGGAGATACTAGCATTCGCGACGGTACCGCCTGCGGTAACGATCTGATCATGCGGCGCCGGCCGTCGCAGTCCACCGAAAAAAGGAGACCATCATGACCGCTGCAACAGAATCCCGGCCTACCGGCCAAGCCACCCAGAATCAAACCTTTCATGGCAGCTGTTTCTGCGGCTCCGTGCAATTCACCGTAAGCGGTCAGCCGGCCGGCATGGGCTACTGCCATTGCGAATCCTGCCGAAAATGGTCGGCCGCCCCCGTGAATGCCTTTACGCTGTGGAAGCCGGAAACGGTAAAAATTTTGCAAGGCGCGGATAAGATCGGCACCTACAACAAGACGCCGAACAGCTATCGCAAATGGTGCAAGGATTGCGGCGGTCACGTCTTCACCGACCATCCGGGCATGGGTTTGATCGATGTGTATGCAGGCGTCATTCCCGAACTCCCTTTCAAACCCGGCGTACACGTGCACTACCAGGAAACAAAACTGCGCATGCGCGACGGCCTGCCCAAGATGCGGGATTTGCCGGCGGAAATGGGCGGCAGCGGCACCACTCTGGCCGAGTAAGCCGGTCGCCCCGGCGCAAGCCGGGGCGCGTGCCTACCGGTATTCATTGCAGATTGCAACCCGCGGCTACGCGCAATTCGCGGTCAGCAGCTTTCCCATCCACTCCAGACGCAACCCTGCCGCCATGCTTTCGCGCGCGGTCTGCTTTCTTTCGAACGGTTTGCCGCGCCCGGTGCGCACATAGCCGCGCCGCTGGTAGTAGGCGGTGAGTTCGGGCCGGTGCGAGACGATCACCGACAGCAGCATGGTGCTACAGCGCCACTCGTCACGCACCATGCGCTCAGCTTCCGCAATCAGCTTTTTGCCGATGCCGCGCGCCTGCAGTTCCGGCAGCACAGCCAATAGCCCCATATAGCCGGCCCGGCCTATGGTCTTTACGTACACGCTGCCGACAACCTGACCACCCTCCAGGCAAAGCAGGAAAACCGCGCTGGGCACGGACAGCATTTCCAGGATCTCATTGACGTCGGTGCGTTCGCCTTCAAACAAGCGGTATTCATTGGTCCAGCCCGCGCCGTCGGCGCCGGCGTTGGCGGTATTCACCACGGCGGCGATGCGGGCGGCGTCGCGGTAGTCTGCGGTACGAAAACTCAGGGTGGAGTAATTCTTGCCGCCGCGCCAGACGGCCGAAAACAAATCCGTGTTCAAGTCGCTTTTCCTGTCATTTGCTGTGAGATGGGTTCATACGTCCTTGGACTATGGTCCATAGTCCATGGCAGGAAATTATCGATGCGTACCGCTGTCGGGAGTTGACCGGCCGTCCACCGTTCTTGACCTTGCCTCCGGGTCGCGATTTGGACTGGCTTTGGGCTGGCAAGTAGGCCGCTATGAGGGTCGCAATGGAGGCCGCGACGGGGACGGTATGGGAGGGCCAGCCAGGCCCGGCACGCTAGGGTCCGAGGCCACGCACCAGGATGACGGAGCCCTCGGTACCAGCCTTGCGATCCAGAGCGATTTCCGCGTATTCGGGCGACTCCATCCAGGCGCGAAACCCCGCCTCGTCGGGAAAGGACACCAGCACAAACTTGTCCAGTGGCCACTCGCCTTCGAGGACCTCGGCGTGCACATCCGCCGCCAGCAGCTTGCCGCTGTAGTTGCGAAATACATCCATGAAACGGGCGGCGTAGCGGTCGTATCTGGCCTTGTCGGTGAACTTGAACTGCGCGACGGCGTAAACGGTCATGGCGGCCTCATGGTGAGATTGTGTTGGCTAGGCGATAAAGCCGGAAATGGCTGCGAGCATTTTCTCCGGCTCGTCGCTGCGTATGGAGTGGCTGCTCTCTTCCAGGATCTGTAATTGCGAGCCGGAAATCAGCCGCTGAATCTCCTCGGAAAACTCCGGGGGGCAAATCCAGTCGTGACGGCCGGCCAGTATCAGGGTGGGTGCCACGATTTTGGCAAGCTCCGGACGGATATCGTAGCTGTGCATAAAGCCGCCCGGCGCGAAAGCGGCGTTCAGCGCATCGGGCGAGACGATGCCGCGCTCGCGGGTTTTCAGGTTTGCTGCCGGATCGTACTTCACCGAATACAGCGGATTCATGACATCGTAGTAATGTCTATGCTTTTCCTCGGTGTTCAAGCGGCCTGCGTACAGATCTTCCAGCATGGCCGCTTGCTCCGGCGTGCCGCGCGCGGCCACGATCTCCCGGGACCTCTTGATGAAGCCGCTGTGCGCCGCTGTCACGCATAACACCAGATGCGAAACGCTTTGCGGATAGCGGGCGGCGTGCGCCATGGCAACCATGCCGCCGTAGCTGGTGCCTACCGTGGCTACGGCGCCCAGGCCGAGATGCAGGCGCAGGGCCTCGAGGTCTTCCACATTCTCGTGCAGATTGTATTTGGCCACGTCGCCGCGCGCCGAGCGCCCCTGACCGCGATGATCGAAATAGACCAGCTGCATATCCTCGGTCAGCGGCTTGCAGGCCGCTTTCAGCGAGCTGTGGTCGCCGCCGGGGCCGCCGTGAATAATGAAGGCGGTGGGCCGTGCGCGCATCTGCGAGCCGTCGGGCACCAGACCTGCGCCGTCTACGTCGAAATAGAGTTCGGTATCGCGAATACGGGCACGCATGCAGGCTCCGGGAAAGTTGGCCAATGTCACGGGAATTATCGCCCGTTTTTCCCGCTGCGCCATTGTGCCTAGGCCGGCAAATGCGTGCCGCGCCAGCTGTTTTTAAATGCAACTTATTAGTTGCATTTAAAAACAGCCTGAGTTAATATGCAACCCGGAGGTTACTCATGACCGAGTCTACGGATCGCATTGAAAGAGAAATCCTGCTCGAGGCGCCTATCGCCAGGGTATGGCGGGCGCTGTCGAACGCCGAAGAGTTCGGCAAATGGTTCGGCGTGAAGCTGGCCGGAAAAAAATTTGTGCCGGGCCAGCCCGTGCAGGGCAACCTCACCTTTCCCGGCTACGAGCACGTGGTATTCGACGCGCTGATCGTTGAGATGACGCCGGAGAAGCGTTTCTCCTATCGCTGGCATCCTTACGCGGTACAGCCCGGTGTCGATTACTCGCAGGAAGAAACCACGCTGGTGGAAATCGAAATCACCGCCGTACCGGGCGGGACATTATTGAAGGTGGTCGAATCCGGCTTCGACAAGGTGCCGGCCGCACGCCGCGTCGAAGCGTTCCGCATGAACAGCCGCGGCTGGGAAGGCCAGCTGCACAATATCGCCAAATATGTCGCCGCGAACTAAAGCTCCCGCCGCCAAGACAAAGGCCCCGTTACTGGGCCGTGGGTCGGCAGCGATTTTCGCTGCCTTAGGCGACGAGACGCGGCTACGCCTGATCGCGGTGCTGTGCGCCGGCGGCGCCTTGTCGATCTCGCAGCTATCCGACGGCGCCGACATCACCCGCCAGGCCATTACCAAACATTTGGTGGTGCTATCCGACGCGGGCCTGGTCAGCGACATCAAGATCGGCCGCGAGCGCCGCTGGCAGTTCGAACCCACCAAGCTGGTGGAAGCGCGCCTGGCGCTGGAGGCCATCGGCCGGCAGTGGGATCAGGCTTTGTCGCGCTTGAAAATGTTTGTCGAAGAGTAGGGTAAAGCAGGCGCAGCCGGGTTCAGCTTCGCCACTTTTTGTCTTCGCCCTTGCTTTCGCGAACGCGGAACTGGGTCATTTTTTTGATCAACGGCAGCGGTAGCGGCTTATCCAGCGGAAATTGCACCGAGGCGTCCGCGGTCTTGTAGTCCGCTAACTCCTTTGCGAAGGCCTGCACGGCCGAAGGCGTGGGATAAAAGCCGATATGCTTCTTGTAGACCGCGAAGGTCACCAGAATGCGCCGGTAGGAATACGCGGGCATGTTCCATTTAATGCCCTCGGTGGCGCCAGGCGCGGCCTTACGTACGCAGGCGTGCAGTTCACGTAGCTTCTCGCGCACCTCCATAGGCGCCGCTTCGATATAGGCCTCTATGGTTACCGGTTTCGCTTTTTTTGGGATCACGTAAAAGCGCCTTACTGCATGGGGGGCGCGATGGTGCTGGCGGGCGTTGCCGCGCTGGGCGCCAGCGCGCCCGGCACATGGGCGAAATCGAAACCGGTGACCGCCTGCGCCGACAGGGTGCCCAGAATATTGTAAAGCGGCACGATATTGGTCCCGTCCTTCGGATAGACACGGTTGGAAAGAAAAATATAGAACGTTTTCGAAAACGGATCGATCCACAGGATGCAGCCGGTGAACCCGGTGTGGCCAAAACTTCCAATCGGAAACACACTGCCGCGCGGACGCGAGTAGGCCGAATCGATATCGAAGCCGATAGCACGGCGCGAGGGCACCGCCTCGGGCGATTGCACGGTGGTCATCAGGCGCACACTCTCCCGGGAAAGAATGCGCACGCCATCCAGCTCGCCGCCGTTCAGAATCATGCGCGCGTAGCGGGCCAGATCACCCGCCGTCGTGAAAAAACCCGCCGAACCGGCCACGCTACCCATAAAACGCGCGGTGGGATCGTGCACCACGCCGCGCAGCTCGCGGCCGGGGGCGAGATCGAGGTGCAAGGTGTCTGCCGGCCCCGCCTCATTCAGAAGCTGGGTCGGCGCGATGCGGTCCGCTGTCATGCGCGTCAAGGGCAGAAAACCCGAATCGCGCATCGCCAGCGGCCCATAAATGCGCCGCGCTGCGAATTCATTGAGCGGCATGCCGGAGACTTTTTTTACCAACTCCCCCAGCAGCACGTAATTGATGTCCGAGTAGCGGAAGAACGTGCCGGGCGGGTGCGTGACCGTCTGCCTGCAGGCCATGGCTAGAGCAGTGTCCGCGCCGCTCCAGGCGAGCTTGCCAGGCAAGCTCGCCGACAGGCCGGAGGTATGCGTAAGCAAATGACGCAGGGTAATGGCCTCCTTGCCGCCATTGGCGCACTCGGGAAAATAGTCGACCAGCTTCGCGTCCAGCGCGAGCTTCCCCTCTTCCACCAGCATCAGCACCGAGGGCGCGGTGGCGATGACCTTGGTGAGCGAGGCGGCGTCGAACACGGTATCCACACGAGTGGGCGCCGCATTTTCCTCGTAGGTGAGGTGGCCGAAAGCCGCTTCGTACACCCGACCGCTGCGCTCCAGGTGATACACCGCCCCCGGCAACTGCTTTTTGGCTATGAAGGACTGAACCGCAGGGCCGACCTCGACAAGGCGCGCGGCGTCGAAGGGCGGCGCAATCGGAACGAATTGCGCGCAAGCCGCGAGCAGGCAGGCAAGGCACAGCAATGCTGCAAGGCGTATTCCTAGCATTCGCTACTCGTAGCGTTACAAGCGGTACCCCATTCTACCTAAGCGCCGATCCTCGGTGACGGCGCCTGCTGCTGCACCATTAAGTTTGCGTGGCCGGCTTGCCACTTGGGGCCGGTGATTTCACCGCCGTACCGCTAGCCTTGACCGTCTGCACCCAGATCAAGCCGAAGACCGTGATGCCCACGGCGATCCAGCCTATGGTTTCGTATCCCGCCAGGCGCCCATCTGCGGTGCTGGTCAGCAGCAAGCCGCCCAACCACGCACCGCAGCCGGTGCCCAACGCCTGCGTAGCGCTATTGAGACTGAGGAAGGCGCCGCGCTTGGCGGGTTCAGGCACCGTACTGAGTAAGGTCTGCATCGGAATGATGCGGCCCGAGATCAACACCATGAATACCGGGAAGAAGGCCAGGATGGCGAAGTAGGACAGATTTGGCAAATGCGTGAGGAACAAAATCGGCAGGGTGGAAAGAACGCCGACGATGCCGAACATGGTGCGCGCACTGTAACGGTCCGTCAGCCGGCCGATAAGGCGTGCCGTGAACAGGGTGGCGGTACCACCCGCCATATAAATCCACGCCAACTTGTCCGGTGTCACCCCATGATTGGCGACCAGGGTAGGCGAAATGAAGGGAATCACCAGCATGCTGGCAGCCATCATGGCGAAGGTGAGCACGAAGGCGCGCAGGTGATTGGCCTGTGTAGCCAGATTCCACAAGGCCGGCAGCGCCTGCGAAACCGGCACCGGCGTGCGGGCCAGATGCTCCCGCAAAGGCGGCACCAGATTGTTGCAGGCGATCCATACCGGGATGGACAGGGCTACCAGCAAATAAAAGGCCGCGCTCCAGCCGAAATGCGCGCCCAGCAGCACGCCCATGGGCACACCGGCAATCGCGGCCATGGAAAACGCTGTCATCACAATGCCGGTGGCGGTGCCGCGCCGTTCAATCGGAATCACGTCGCTGATGACGGCCATGACCAGCGAGCCGATCACCCCGGAAGTGATACCGGCGAAGGCGCGCGCCACCAACAGCGTCGGATAGTTCGGCGAGAGTGCGCAGGCCAGATTGGAAAGCACGAACAGGGCGTACATCACCAGCAGCAGGCGGCGCCGGTCGAAACGGTCGATATAGGTTGCGGCGAACAAGCCGGACAAGCCGCCGCACCAGGAATAGGCTGACACTGCCGTGGCGAACGCGGCGGGACCAATGGCAAAGGCCCCCATGATTTGCGGGCCCAGCGGCATCATCACCATGAAATCGACGATGACGGTGAATTGTATGAAGGCGAGCAGCCATAAAAGGCGGCGCTCGCGGTTGGGTTCCAATACGTACATGATTTACTTTCTTGTTTTTGATGTGCGGGGATTAGAGGTCTTATTGCTGTCTTGCCTGGGGGAAACAAAAACCTGCGGCCGCAGGCCCCATGGCGCCAATGCGATAGCCATTGCAGCGCTGAATGGGGAATGCTCCTGGCCGCTATTTCGACCGGTACTGCGGCTTTCGGTTCTGATTTTTTGTTTCATTCTTCGCCTTTGCGGCCCAGTTTTTCAATGTCGGCCAGTGCGCGCCTGAGAATGACGGCGACTTCGCGCTGGCGCTTTGCCGGCGCGCCCATCATGTCCAATAGCATGTCCTTGAGCGCGTGCTTGGCATCGATCAGATCTTTGTGCCAGCCACGGCCATCGACTTCATCGTCACCCTCACCAGCTTTTCCAGCGTACGCGCGGCGCACCGATTCCATGCGGCTGCCGATTTCCTGCAAGCGCGCCAACAACTGCTCGGCGCGCGCGCGGTTCTCGACCAGATAATCGTGCCCGGCCTTGGCGACCGCGTAACGCTTGCGATTGCCTTCCTGCTCGACCGAAACGTAGCCAATCTCTTCCAGATAGGTCAGCGCCGGATAGACCATGCCGGGGCTGGGACTGTAAAAGCCGTTGGAATGCGTTTGCAAGGCCTTGATCAATTCGTAGCCGTGGCGCGGCTCGGCGTCCAGCAGGGCAAGCAACAGCAGTTGCAGGTCCTCGCTACTGACCATGCGGCCACGCGGGATGCCGTCGCCCTCCCCACCGAAACCATGGTGACCACCGCGGCCGGGATGTCCGTGCCCACGATGGCCGCGGCGGCCGATGGCGTGCAGGAAATCGTGCAGGCGGGAGAAGTGGGAGTGACGGGAATCGCCGTCCTGGCAGCGGCCTTCGCCATAGGCGGAATCGTGGTGTTGATGATGGTGGCGGTGATGGCGCATGGGATGCTCCTATCGCTAGATATATCGTATGATATATATCTTAAGATAGTCTGTCAAGCGCTTTCGCGCATTACTCCTGTTGCCACTCCTGTTACCGCCCTGCTAACCCCCCTCTTGTTTCGCATTTATTTGTAGCAATTTCTGTTACGCAACTTTTTAGTTGCATTTCTAAAAAAGCTGGCGTAATATGCAACTAACGGGTTGCATTAAATGTAGTGCAGCTCCCAGCACCACACAGAAGCTCGCCCATCAACCAGGAGGCAAACATGACCGTATCCACCGATCGCATCGAAAGAGAAATTCTGCTCAAGGCCCCCCTCGCCCGCGTATGGCAGGCGCTGTCGAACGCCGAGGAGTTCGGCCAGTGGTTCGGCGTGGCCCTGGCGGGACAGACCTTTGCCGCCGGCGAAATGGTGCGCGGAAAAATCACCGGCGAAGGCTGCGGCCACGCCGATGCCTTGTTCGAAGCGCTGATCGTCGAAGTGACGCCGCCGAACCGCTTCGCCTTTCGCTGGCATCCCTACGCCGTCGACCCCGCCATCGATTACACCAAGGAAGAAAGCACGCTGGTGGTGTTCGACCTCACCACCATCGAGGGCGGCACCCTGCTGAAAGTGGTCGAGTCGGGATTCGACAAGGTTCCGGCCACGCGCCGCGCCGAGGCCTTCCGCATGAACGGCCACGGCTGGGAGGGGCAGCTGCAAAACATCGGCCGCTATGTCGAAGCCGATGCCGTCTAGATGGCCACGCGCAGGCAACCCGACCCGGCGTCCCGCACGGTGGCCGCGGGCTTTCGCTGGGAACGGGCGCTGGCGCGGCTGAAGCAACTGGTCGAAGCGCAATTCAAACCTTTCATACCATTCCTTACCCCGCCCGATACACCGGGCACCACAACGGAGACAACCAATATGAACGCAGCAGATTTCAGCCTCACCCTGGTCCTGGATCAAACCCCGGCGGAAGTTTTTCGCGCCGTCAACAACCCGCGCGGCTGGTGGTCGGCCGGCATTGAAGGCGGCACCGAAAAACTCAACGACGAGTTCAACTACCGCTACAAAGACCTGCACACCTGCACCATGAAACTGACCGAAGTGGTGGCCGATCGCAAAGTGGTTTGGTTGGTCACCAAAAACTTTTTCAGCTTCGCCAGCGGCAAGGACGAGTGGGTGGACACCAAGGTCCGTTTCGACATCAGCCCGCAAAACGGCAAGACGCAGCTGCGCTTTACCCACGAAGGCCTGGTGCCGGAAGTGTCCTGCTACGACGCCTGCTCCAAGGGCTGGACCCAGTTTGTGCGCGACAGCCTCACCAGCCTGGTCGCCACCGGCAAGGGCCAGCCTCTGCAATAAGAACGCACCCAATCAACTGCAACGCGACTACAACGCAACCACAACGGAACCGAAACCTATGAAAAGCAAAGATTTCACCACCACCCTGCTGGTGGACCAAACTCCCGCCGAAGTTTTCAACGCCATCAACAATGTACGCGCCTGGTGGTCGCAGCAGCTGACCGGCAACTCGGAAAAACTCGGTGATGAGTTCGAGTTCGAGGTCAAGGGTGTGCACTACACCCGGCACAAGCTGGTCGAGGTCGTTCCCGAACAAAAGGTCGTCTGGCTGATTACCGAAAGCAACCTCACCTTCATCAAAGATCACGGCGAGTGGACCAACACCAAGATCATTTTCGATATTTCCCGGCAGGGCGATAAAACCAAACTCGTCTTCACGCATCAGGGCCTGCTGCCTGAATCGGAGTGCTATCAATTCTGCTCGCCGGCGTGGACCGAGTACGTGCAACACAGCCTGCATCAGCTCATCACCACCGGCAAGGGCGACCCCAACCTGGAAGGCAAGCGCATCAAACCGGTCCGCGCGGCCGAGGTAACCGTATGAGCGCAGCATATACGGGGGGCTGCGCCTGTAGCGCCATCCGCTACGAAGTGAGCGGCGAACCGGTGGTGATGCTCGACTGCCAGTGCCGCCAATGCCAGCACGAAAGCGGCACCGGCCACGCCTCGCACCTCACCTTCGCCAACGCGGAAGTCAAAGTCAGCGGCAAGGCAACCCTCTGGGATATGACGGGCGATACCGGCATCCGCAAGACCCGCGCCTTCTGCCCCAGCTGCGGCTCGCCCGTGTACATGACCTTCCCGGATATGGCCGCTTACTTCGTGTTGCGCGCCGGCAGTCTCGATGAGCCCAAGCGCTTCCAACCGCAAATGACCATCTGGACCGCCGCCAGCCACCCTTGGGACAAGGTCGATCCGGCTTTGCCGAAATTCGATAAGATGCCGCCGAGGTAAGCTACGGTCTGCGTTGATAAACCGAACGGCTCCAAAAAAGGAAGAGCATGACTAACTCTCGCTATCGCTGGGTCATCGTCGCCGCAGGCGGCCTGCTGGGCTGCATTGCCATCGGCGCCATGTTCGCGCTGCCGGTCTTGCTGCTGCCGATTTCGCGCGACACCGGCTGGTCGGTCACCGGCATCTCCACCGCCATGACTGTGGGCTTTATCGCCATGGCCTTCGGCAGCGCAATCTGGGGCAATCTCTCCGACCGCTACGGACCGCGTGTGGTGGTGCTGACCGGGTCGATCATCCTGGCCGCGAGTGTGGCGCTGGCGAGCCGTGCAACTTCGCTGGTCGAATTCCAGTTGCTGTTCGGCCTGCTGGTGGGCGCCGCCACCGCCGCCATTTTCGCGCCGATGATGGCCTGCGTGACCGGCTGGTTCGACACCCACCGCAGCCTGGCGGTATCGCTGGTGTCGGCCGGCATGGGCATGGCGCCCATGACCATGTCGCCACTGGTGGCCTGGCTGATCACGCAGTACGACTGGCGCACCACCCTGCAAATCGTCGCCGGCATTGTCGCCCTGGTGATGATCCCTACCGCGCTCTTGATACGCCGCCCGCCGGCGCTGGAAGCGGAGCAGGCCGCCGCCACGGCGGAAAACGGCCCGCAGCCGGGCATGACACTGAAGCAGGCCACCCGCTCGCCGCAGTTCATCATCCTGATGCTGACCAACTTCTTTTGCTGCGCCACCCACTCGGGGCCGATTTTTCATACCGTGAGTTATGCGGTGATTTGCGGCATCCCGCTGGTGGCGGCAGTTTCCATCTACAGCCTCGAAGGTCTGGCCGGCCTGGGCGGGCGCGTGGTGTTCGGCATCCTCGGCGACAAGCTGGGCGCGCAGCGCGTGCTGATCGCGGGGCTGCTCGTTCAAGCGTTCGGCGCGCTGGCGTATATATTCGTGCGCGAACTCTCGGGCTTTTACGCGGTGGCGGCCCTGTTCGGTTTTGTCTACGCCGGCACCATGCCGCTGTACTCGGTGCTGGTGCGCGAAAATTTTCCGCTGCGCATGATGGGCACCATCATCGGCGGCACCGCCATGGCCGGCGCCTTCGGCATGGCGACGGGCCCGGTGGCGGGCGGTTGGATATTCGATACCTTCGCTACCTACAAGTGGATGTACATCAGCGCTTTCTGCCTGGGCATTGGCGCCTTCCTGATGGCCATGACTTTTCGGCCTTTTCCGAAAGAGCCTGCTCCAGTTCCGGCCCCAGCTTGATAGCCTGAGCAAAACAAGGGTATTTGGTGTGAATGCGGGGATGGGGAAAAATACCCATCCCCGTATATTTTTGTCCCTTCGCGCCACTAACGCTCTTTACCTAAAGCTCGCCCCCTCATGAAGACGCTATTCAGCAGAATATTTTTCGCCCTTTCCGTCACCCTGCTCGCTTCTGCAATCCCGGCGACAGCGCAACCTGCCGTAAAGACCGGCACCGTTGCCACACCGGACGGCGAGCTGTATTACGAAATCCACGGCAGCGGGCCGCCCATCATCATGGTGGCGGGCGGGCCGGGCGGGCCGCGTACCTCATTGATGCCGGAGTTCGACCGCTTGGCCACCGACCATTCGGTGATCTATTTCGACAACATCGGCCGCGGCCGCTCCAGCGTGCTACCCGCAGGCAAAAAACACTCACCGATACGCGACGCCGAAGACATCGAGCGCCTGCGCACGGCCCTGGGGCTGGAAAAGATCGTACTCATCGGCCACTCCTACGGTGGCTATCCGGCGCTAGCCTACGCGACGCGCCATGCAGACCGGCTGGAGCGGCTGGTGATTTCCAGTTCGGGCCACAGCGCGCAGTCCTGGCAACGCAATGTCGACAACATCAACCGCTTTGTCGAAAACCAGTACCCGGAGGTGTGGGCGCAATTGCTGGCGCTGCGCGCCAAAGGTGTGGCGAGTTGCGGCGACGAGTACCAGAAAATCTACACCGAGCCCATAGCCCAGTTGTACTGGCATGACCAAGCCAAAGCCGCGCTGCGCAAATCCGTTTCCACCGACCCACGCGACAAGTTTCACCGCGAGGTCTATTGCAATATGCTCGGCAAGGACGCCGAGATCAAGGTCGGCGGCGCCATGGCTTCCTTCGACGTGCGCCCGGCGCTACGCAAGGTACACGTGCCGACGCTCATCACTTCGGGCCGCTACGACCCGGTGTGCATGCCCAAGGTGGCCACCGAGATCCGCGATGCTTTTCCCAAAGGTGTTGCGAAGCTGCGCATTTTCGAAAACAGCTCGCACCGGCCCTGGGTGGAGGAGACCGACGTTTACTTCAAGGAGCTGGCGGAGTTTCTGGCAGGTTCATAAACGCCCCTGAACATCGCAGAACTCCGCCTGCCCTTTACCGCAAACGCTTAGTGGCCCCTTTGTTTCTTGATGTCCTCTACTGAGGTTGGCACGGGAGGCATCTTTTCCGGAGGCGTTTCAGAAGCAGGTTCCACTTCCACGTCTTTCCAGGTGCCGTCCTTGTTGCGAACGGAATAGCTGCACTTCGCGGGATTTTTGCTGTGCGAAAGCATTTCGTTGCACGCTGCCACCTTATCCGGTTTTGTGAGCAGGCCGGGGATATTGGTCCATGCGATGCAGCAGCCCATGTTCTGCACGGTTTCTCCCTTCTCCACCCTGCCACGGTTGCCCGGTTTGCAACCTTCGCCGGTACAGGAACCGCCGGTCGTGCCGCCATTGCCTGCCTGGCAACCCTTGCCTGTGCAATGGCCGCCGCCGGTGCCGCCGTCACCCGCCTTGCAGTAGTCACCGATGCAGGAACCGCCCCGTGTGCCACCGTTGCCGCCCTGGCACTTGATGCCCAGGCAGGTTCCGCCGCCCGTGCCACCGCTACCGCCGGCGCAGTAGTTATTAGTGCAGGCGCCACCACCGGTGCGGCCATCCGTTCCACTGCAAGCCTTTTCCTTGCAGGATTCTCCTCCTACCGGGAGCGTCGTCGCAGGTTGCGCCTGCGCCACCGATACGCCCGCCGCCAGCGCCAGCATGGCCGCTATTTCCATCCAACGATTACGCATATATCCCCCCTCTGCTCTCTGTTATGTATTGGGCCTGCCATACCAGGATGCCCAGAAATACCCAGCGCGGCCCCGCCTGAATGCTACCCGGCGCGTCCGGCGAAGTAACCTACCCGCGTGGGTAGGAAAACAGCCCGCTAGTAACCCAGGCGGCGGTCCACCAGGCCGGCAACGCCTTCGCCATTTTGCAGCGCGCGAATTTTCCCGACGATCTGCTGCATGGCTTCCGCCATCAGCGTACGCGCAGAAATATGCGGGGTGACGATCACTTTGGGGCGGCGCCACAGCGGCGATTCCGCCGGCAGCGGCTCCACCGGAAACACATCCAGCGCGGCACCGGCGAGGTGGCCGCTATCGAGCAGCGTGAGCAGGTCCGCTTCGACCAGATGATCGCCGCGCGCGACATTGACCAGGTACGCCCCCTTGGGCAGGCAGGAAAGATGTTCCAGATTTAAAATGCCGCGCGTCGTTTCCGTCAGGGGCAGCATGCAGACCAACATATTGAGTCCACCCAGAAAGTCCGGCAATTCCTCGTCGCCCGCGAAGCAGTCCACGCCGTCCATGGTCTTTTGCGTGCGGCTCCAGCCCAGCACCGGAAAGCCCATGCGGCTGAGATAGGTAGCCACGCGCCCGCCCAGCACGCCTAGGCCCATAACACCTACCGCAAACTCGCTGCGTGCGCGGGGTTCGAAGCGTGTCCAGCGGCCCTCGGCCTGCTCGCGGGCATAGGCGTCGAAGCCACGGCAAAAATGCAGGGCGCACCAGGCCATGTATTCCTCCATTTGCGCGGCCATGCCGGCATCGTCGAGGCGGACCATCGGTACACCAGTCGGCACATTGCCATCGTGGATGATGGCGTCCACGCCCGCACCCAGATTAAAAATCGCTTTCAGGTTCTGCTGGCCCGCAAAGAACGCTGCCGGCGGCTTCCAGCACACGGCGTAATCACACTGCGGCGCATTACCCTCACTCCATTCGCACACGTCGGCCTCCGGCAATACGCTGCCTAGTGCACTACGAAGTGCGTCGGCCCAGGGCTTGGCGTCGAGTTCGTTGGCGAAGAACAGTATTTTCATATTGATCAGAAATTGAACCGCAGCCCCGTGGAATATAAATCGACATTGCGTCCACGGACAAAAACTTCGGCACGCGTATGGTCCCAGTCCGCCTGCAGGCTCAGGCGCGGCGTAAGAGCAAAAGAGGCTCCGGCGCCCACCGTGGGCCGTGTACCCTTTTGATCGTCGGACAGGCCCGGCAGGAAGGTGCCTGCCGGTAGCAGGGTCAAATCGACCCTGGTGGTGGCCCGCCACCGCATCCACCCCACACGCGCATGTAGCGAAACCGCCTCTGTTACCGGCGCCGTGCCAACCACGCTCAGGCCCAGCCCATCGATCCTGCTGCGAACCTGCTGTACGCTCACCGCGTTCGTCTCGCGGCTTTGCAAGGTGCCGAGGCGCAGGTAACCCAGTTCTAGAGCAATGTTCCGCGATAACTGAAAACCGCCCGCCAGTACGAAGGCAGTCGCCCGGGTATCGCACTGGGCACTGCTAGCGTTGGGCAGCGACCCGCATTCACCGTCCAGGCGGGAAGTGCCGACACCCGCCCGCGCGTACCACGCGGTATCGGCGGCACGCACATCCCCACCGGCGGCCGCTGTCAGTACCGTAAGTGCCACGCAAAAAACTAACCTGTTCATACCAAGCCCCAGCATTTCAACAGCGGACCCTATTGCCGCATCCCCGATTATTGCATCGGACCGGGAAGCGGATGCGGGCTCGCCAATCCTCCATAAACATCCCATAAATATCCCATACGTCTCCCATCAGTTTCCCATTGATCGCCGCGCCGGTCCAAATAATAATCTCGGTTGACGAATACTTTGCATTCGCGGAATCGTCCCTCCTGTTAGTCTCGATTAAAACCTTCATCCATCGTTTTTGGTTCATAGAGGAACCCCATGTTGAATCGCAATTCCGCCCTGGCTGTCATAGCAATTCTGGCAGCCGGCCACGCCGCCGGCCAGGCGCTCACCATGGGGCCGCCCCTTGGCGTTACCTGGGGGCCGGTGTACGCGCTTCCACCGCAAAAGGCCGAACCCTTCGTCGCGGAGGCGCGCGCTTTGGGGGCCGGCTTCAGCCGCGTTACGCTGTACTGGAGCCAGCTGGAACCCAAGGCCGGCGCGCCGCGCTGGAACGAGCTGGATGCCTATATCGCGCAACTCTCAAATCCGGACGAAGGTTTGCTCACACTGTCCTCGGCCTCGCCTTGGGCAACCAAGGTGGCGAGTTGGGTGTTCCCCTCTTCGCCCGCGAAAACCGAAGCCGATTACTACAACTTCGTGCGCGCGGTGGTGGCGCACAGCAAGGGAAAAATCCGTTACTACCAAAGCGACCCGGAACCGAACAACCCGTTTTTCTGGAACGGAACGGCCAGTGAGTTCGCTGCTCAACAAAAAATTTTCTACCGCGCCGTCAGGGATGCCGACCCCGACGCGGTGGTAGTGCTGGGTGGTTGCGATGGCTTGTTCGACCCCACCGGTGGGCATCCCTATCCGGGACAAGCAGCAAACATTGCTTTTTTCTCCACCGTAATCGCCGAGGCGGCCGGGAGCTACGATGTGTTCGACCTGCGCCTGTACGGCGACCCCTACACCATTCCTGATCGCGTCAAATTCGTACGCGAACTAATGGAAAAAGCGGGCGCAGCGAAGCCCATCATCACTACCGAGTACGATGGCCCCAGCTTTTTCGAATTTCCCGCCAACCGCCGATGGTCCGCGCAATTGCAGGGGCCGGGCGCCTCGCCGGAAGCGGTGCGCAGGTTGATGGCCTCTGCCGCCAATCTCCCCATCGAAACGCGCATGTATCTGCCCGGTGCGGCCGAGGCGGATGTCGCGCACTTGCAAGCCTTGCAAACCGACGATCTGGTGGTGCGAAATGTATTGGCACTGGCCAGCGGCATACAGCGCACCGCCTTCTTCGATCTATGGCACGACGTCAGCCAGGCCGAAGCCCCTAATACGGTGCTACACGGCTCGTTCCGTTTGCTTGAGCACGAGGACGGCCGCTTGACCAAGCGCCTGCCGCTGGCCGCGCCGTTTGCGCGCCTGGCGGAGTTGCTCAAACAAGCAAGCCTCGTCGAGCACGTGGAAGACCGCGACCATGCCGATGTCTTCATCTACAAGGTAAGCCGTCGCCAGCAAAGCCCATTGTGGATTGCGTGGCGACGTCCCGCGAAACTGGGAGATGACGCCGCGACTATCACGGTACCGGCGCCGTGGCTACCAGGATCCGCCAAGCTTTCCACCGTCAACGGTGCCAGCCGCGCGGGAACCAAAGCCGAGCTGACGCTCGGCGCCTCTCCGCTCATTATCGAGTAGTCAATCACGGGGCAGCTGACTCTTACGACCGGCCAGACTCAAGGCTCGGAAGGTCAGCATGTGCAGCGAAAAAGCCAGCGGCGCCATGAAACCCGGGATCAAGCCGTAAGGGAAAAAGCCGAAGGCAACATTCGGCACTTCGGTGTGCAGCAGGTTCAGCGGACCCGGCGCGCTCAACACCGAACGCACGGCCACGTTGATGAGCGAGAGCAAACCCAGCGCGTTCCACACCAGCGCAACGCGCCGCCCGCCGGCGCCTCGTGTTGCGATCCAGGCGATCAACGGGGCGCTGAGTCCCACCAGTATCTCGACGTTGCCGCCGGGCAAGGTCAGTAGCTGCGGGGCGAGGCCCCGACCATGCAGTTCATGAATCGTCAGCTCAACGCCGACCCTGAAGACTTGCAGGACTATCAGCACGGCAGCGGGCAGCGCCATCGCCAGCCGCTTGCCGGTGGGCAGTATGCCCACTATCAGAATCAGGAACGCGAAGACGGGACCAACCATCAATGCCATGCCCGGCGGACGCATGGCAGCGTCGCGCAGCAGGCCCGACCAACTGAACGCGCCCGCATAAGCCAACCATGTGGCCAGAGCCGCCAGCGCAAACACGCCGGCTGCACCACGGAACGTGCGCAGTAACAGGGCCGCGACGCAGATGGCGACCAGGCCGGTGAAAGCCAGGAAGGCCGTTGGAAGAAAGGCAGCGTCAATCATTGAGGAGAATCTTTCATGGAGATAACGGCAAGAGAATCAGGGATCAATCTGCGGCGACCGGCGACGGCACGGCGCCGTGAAGCAGAGGAGCGACTTCAGCGCCACCAGCCTCCATCCGCCCCCCAGCGTGCTCTTTACGCCAGACCGCCGACTGCATTGCGTACAACGCCTCGCCCGGCCGCGGGCTGCGCAGCTCGCGCTCATACCGCTTGAGATTAAAGGCGGGCAACAGCGGAGTCGCTATGAACTGCGCCAGAGTGGCCAGTCGCGCAGACAAGGTGCGCGGAACCCTTGCCACGTGCCGGCGCGCCACCTCCGCAAAGCTTTCCGGCGCACGCCCGGTGACCTCCCGCACAACATCGTTCGGCGCATCGATTTCAAATGCGCCACGGCGATGATCCTCCACGTAGTGACCCAGGCTCGACAGCACTGCAATCGAAAACCCACCATAGCGGGCGGCGCGCTCAAACACCCAGAGCGGCGTGGGCGCCGTTACCACGCGCCGATCAAACACTTTTCCGAGGATGCCCGCCATATCGCCGGCGTCCAGCAGCTCCGGCCCGGTGGGCCGGTAGCGCCGCCCGGCGTGACGATTCGGGTCCATCAGCGCCGCCGCGCAAACGCGGGCGATATCGTTCACCGACGGTGGCGCGTCACGGCGCTCGCCGAAAATCGCCGGGTACACACCCAGATGCGCCACGAAATCGATGGTAACCAGATAAGGTAGTTCCACGAACAGCCCCGGATTGACCAGGGTATAGCCCACATTCGGAATCTGCACGAACAGTTGCTCTGTGAGCCACATATGCCGCGTCATCAGCGAGGGATGCGAAGGGCTCGCCAGCCACTGGCTGATGCTGACGATGGATTCCAGCCTGGCCTGCGCGGTGGCCGCCGCGAACACCGCCGCGCCTTGCAGCGCGTACGGATCGATAGGCGGCACGAAATAGGCGCGCTGCATGCCGCGCATCGCGTCGAAGACGCGCTCGGTGTCGCACATATCGGCGACGACCACCTCGGCGCCAATGGTTCGCAAAGCAATGCTGCGCGCATCCTCGCGGTGCACCAGGGCACGCACCGGGTAGCCCGCCTTCAGCAGTTCGGCCACGACCACACCACCGGTTTTTCCGCTGGCGCCGGTGACCAGGATTGCCGGTCGGCTGAGGAGTACAGCGGGTGCAGCCAAGTTGGATAACGACATGAGGGCATTCCTTGTCTGTGCAATGTCTTGCATGGTAGGCACCCCGCCTTTGTTCGACAATCCGTTATAATCTTCATGAACCATGAAGCCAAACTACACAGTTGCACGCGGCTCGCTGGAAGGCATGGAGGCCTTTTTACGAGTAGCAGCGCGGCACAATTTTCGCCAGGCCGCAGCCGACCTGGGCATCACCCCTTCGGCCATCAGCCAGACCATACGCAGCCTCGAGACGCGCTTGGGCATTGCCCTCTTTACCCGCACCACCCGCAGCGTGGGCCTCACCGAGGCGGGCGAGCGCCTGTTGCTGCGGGCGCGTCCGGCGTTTGATGAGATGGTCGCTGCCGGCGACGCCGCGCGCGGCCTGGCCGAGCGGCCCTCCGGCCTATTGCGCATCGCCGCACCCCGCGCCGCCGTGCCGCTGGTATTGCAACCGGTGCTGGCCTCGTTCGCCGAGACCTACCCCGAGGTGGTGGTGGAGATCGTCGCCAACGAGGAGCTCGCCGACCTCGCTAAAGACGGCTTCGACGCCGGCATCCGCATGGGCGAAATCATCGCCGCCGATATGGTGGTGGTGCGGCTGACTCCATCGTTTCGCTTCGCCATCGTCGCCAGTCCCGACTATTTGCAGCAACGTGGGCGGCCGCGCGCGCCCGACGACCTCGCCAAACACGCCTGCATACGCATGCGCCGCTCCAGCGGTGCGATCGCACCCTGGCGCCTGGAGCAGGGCGCGCGCACCATCGAGCTGGTGGTGGCCGGCCCGCTGGTGGTCAACGATTTTCCGACCATGCTCACCGCCGCACTGGGCGGCGTGGGGCTGGCCCAACTGCCCGAGCCGGTGGCCGCCGCGGACCTGCGCGCAGGGCGGCTGGTGAAAGTGCTTCCCAAGTACGCACCCGCCTCAGCCGGGGTGTTTCTCTATTACCCCAGCCGCCACCAGGTGCTGCCCAAACTGCGGGCGTTCATCGAGCACGTCAGGGGCCGCTCTGCAAGATAGGCAGTGCGGGAGTCCCGTCTCGATATGCCCTATACAATGACACGCACAATAGTCACCGGGCGATGATCCTCGGGAATCCCCGCGCCACAACGGACTTACACGAAAGGATGATCGTGACATTTTCCACCCTGACCACCGCAATCGAAAATCATATCGGCTACGTCACGCTGAACCGCCCCGACAAGGCCAACGCGCTCAACGCGCCAATGTGGCAGGAAATCCGCCAGGCGATGAACTGGGCGGATGCAACCGCCGAGGTGCGCGTGGTGGTGCTGGCCGGCGCCGGCGCCAACTTCTGCTCCGGCATCGACCTCGGCATGATGATGACGCTCGGCAAAGAGATCGAGGACGACTGCGAGGCGCGCACGCACGAAAAGCTGCGGCGCGTGATCCTGGACCTGCAGGACACCCTCACCTCGATCGAACGCTGCCGCAAACCGGTGATCGCCGCCATTCATGGCGCCTGCCTGGGCGGCGGGATCGATCTGGTAGCCTGCTGCGACCTGCGCTACGCCAGCGCCGACGCCAAATTCTCCATCAAGGAAATCGACATCGGCATGACCGCTGATGTGGGCACACTGCAGCGCCTGCCCAAGCTGATCCACCCGGCCGTGGTACGGGAACTCGCCTACACCGGCCGCAATGTGGACGCCGTAGAAGCCGAGCGTATCGGCCTCATCAACCGCCGTTTCGATTCGCGCGAGGCACTCAGCGCCGGTGTTGCCGAAATGGCGGCCGCCATTGCCGCCAAGTCACCGCTCAGCATCCGCGGCACCAAGGAAATGCTCAACTACGCCCGCGACCACAGCGTGGCCGACGGCCTCAACTACATCGCCACCTGGAACGCCGGCATGCTGATGTCGGCCGATCTCAAGGAAGCGATGATGGCCAATATGGAAAAACGCAAACCCGAGTTTCGCGACTAGCAGCCCCCGTTAACAGCAGCGGCCTGCTGCTATTTTTTGCCGGCACCCGCCGCCAGTTTTGCCAAAATACCGTTGGCGCGCGCTTCCAGCTTGTTGGCCTCCGCCTCCCGCTTGGTCTTGCGGTAAAGCCCGGCCAGGTTTTTGAGCGTATCGGCAATATTTTCGCTGTCCGGCTCAAACGCCTTCTCCAAAATACCCAGCGCCTTGGTGAATAGCGGCTCCGCCTTGGCAAAATTATCCTGCGCGAAATAGAGCTGACCCAGACTATTCAAATTCTCCGCAAGCTCGGCCGGGTCCACCGTAGGCATTTTTTCCTGAATGGCAATGGCGCGCAGATAGTCGGCCTCAGCCTCGGCGCGGTTGCCGAGTTTCTCGTGCGCCTTCGCCCTGCCTGTCAAGGTCGTGGCCACGTAAGGGTGGTTGGCGCCCTGCGTCTTGATATACATGGCCAGCGAGCGATCGTACAAGGGCAGCGCCTTGGCAAATTTATCTCGCGCCGAATATATCTGGGCCAGGTTGACCAAGGCCAGAGCCGTATCGGGGTGATCCACAGGCGTGATTTTTTCGCGGATGGCCAGTGCGCGCGCAAACCACGTCTCCGCCGCCGCGTGATCGCTCTGCTCCGCGAAGTTTGTTGCCAGGTTGGTATAGCTCGTCGCCAGTTGGGCCTGATCGGGAACCGGCGATTTTTCCAGAATATCAACGACGCGCCGGTATAAAGGCGTTGCCTTGTCAAACTCGCCCAAGCGGGTATGCAACAGAGCCAGGTTACTCAGGCCCGGCACCAGGTCCACAGGATCAGGCGCCCCCGCTTCCTGAATGGCGACGCAGCGCTTCACCGGTGCCTCGGCTTTGCGCGGATCACCATTCACGATATAAAAGTTGGCCAGATTGCAAATCCTTTCAGCCAGATCCAGGTGTTGCGGGCCCAGCCACTTTTCGGTGATCCCTATCGAGGCCAGGTAATACAGCTCCGCTTTGGTGTACTTGCCCTGCGCTTCCAGCGCCAGCGCCATCAACTCCACGCTGGTGGCCACGTCAGGATGGTCCGCGCCTACGGTTTTCCTGGCAAGATCAAACGCTTTCTGGGCCGCCGCCAGAGCCGGCTCGTACTCTGCCCGCAGGTAATGATCCATGCCTTTCCGGTACAGGTCCCGCCATTCTGAGCCGGCTCCCAGGCTATAGGCTTGAGTGAAAGCCTCCCCCTTACCTTCCTGACAGGCCGCACGCCACGACATCTCTGCCGGATTGCCTGCGTCCAGCCGCTTCCATAAAGGGGCGCTGCTCTTGCCCGACGCGATCATCTCGCCCCCGCCTCCGAGGTCCGTATAGTGGGCGATGGATTGCAGGCGCTGGGTGCCGAACTTGCAATCAAACTCGAATAGCAGGCGCGTGGACAAATAAGTCTTGCTCTGGCCCGGCAGCGTCTGCGCAGACTTATATTCGGCCAGGGCGGTCGCCTGGGCGGTGGATTCTCCCCGCAGAGTTGCACCGCCCACCATGAAAATGCGGGCTATGCCGCTCTGATCCCTGGTCAGCCAATCCGTCATGACCGGGTCTTCCGGCGGGGCCGCAACGGCGCTGCCTACCAGCATGAGCCATGAAACCAACAGATTCTTATTCATTACCAATCCGGCAAATGTTTTTGTGGCCTCCATTATTCCGGAAAACCGCAGTCCGGCTCCAATTGCTTCTTGACCACCCTTATCCGCGTAGAGCGGGAGTGGTGCTGCTGTGATAACGTGCCCATCAACCACCATGCTGGAGAACACCTATGGCAGCCGCAAAGCCCGCCGCGCGCAGCAAACCCGCCAATGGCAAACCTGCGGCCGGCAAACCCGCAAAGCGCGCCGGCCCGGCAACGGTTGCCGAGTATATGGAAGCGCTGCCGCCTGAAAAGCGCGAGGCGATGGACGCGGCGCTCAAGCTGGTGCGCAAGCACATCCCCAAGGGCTACGTGGAGTTCATGAACTGGGGCGTGATCAACTGGGTGATTCCGCTCGCCGAATTTGCAGAAACCCACAATGGCCAGCCGCTGGGCTACGTTGGCCTAGGCGCACAGAAGAATTACATCTCGCTGTACCTGTTTGCCTGCTACGGCCAGGACGTTGAACACCTCAAGGAGGAGTTCAAAAAAGCCGGCAAGCGCTTCGATATGGGCAAATGCTGCCTGCACTTCAAAACGCTGGACGATCTTGAACTCAAGTCCGTCACCCAAATGATCGCCTCAAAAACGCCCGCGCAATACCTGACGATATACAAGAAGGAAGGCCGCTTCTGGGTGTAGCGCCTAGCTGGCCTCGCAAAATTTGCCCGGCGTGTCGCAGTTTGTAACGCCGCTTTCGAGCGCGCATTTCGCGTGCTAGCCTCGCAAGATCGGAGGCTTTTCATATGACATCGACGACCGCAACGCGATTCCCGGCCATGGCCGCCCGCGCTTTTTTCCTTGCGCTTTGCTCAGCACTTTTCTGCGCGCACACCACCGTGGCAGCGCCTGCATCCGCCCCCACGCCCGCATCTTCGTCCGCGCCCAACCCACAACCGGAAAGCCTCGCCAAAGATATCTGGCTCATCCCCGGCGGCATCCTGCCCAACCGCCGGCCGGACGGCAACACTGTGGTGTGGCGCGGTACTACCGGGCTGGTGGTGCTGGATACCGGCCGCCACGGCTGGCAGCGCACGGCCATCCTGGCGCTGGCCAAAGCGGAAAAACTACCCATCGTCGCCATCGTCAACAGCCACTGGCACCTGGACCATATCAGCGGCAATGTGAACCTGAAGGCCGCCTATCCCGGCGCCAAGGTGTACGCCAGCGACGCGCTCGATGATGCCCTGGCCAACTACCTCAGCAAGGGCGCGGAACGCGCACGCGCCTTCATCAAACGCACCGATGTTTCCGCCGAGGCTATCGAAGACGCGCGCGGCGACCTTGCCACCGTGGAAAACGGCAATGCCTTCAAGCCCGATATCGTCATCAGCAACAGCGCCGTACTGACGCTGGCCGGACGCAAGCTCAACGTCAACTTCGCCCGCAACGGTACCACCGACGGGGATGTGTGGCTATACGACGCGCAAAGCCGCTTCGCTGCCGTCGGCGATATCGTCACCCTGCCGGCACCCTTCCTGGATACCGCCTGTGTGGGCGGATGGAAACGCGCCATGCAAGACGTGTGGGACACACCGTTTGAAACCCTGGTGCCCGGCCACGGCAAACCCATGAGCCGCGCGCAGTTCGCGCAATACCGCAAGGCCTTCGACGCGCTGATGGTGTGCTCCAACTCCGATGCGCCGGTGGCGCAATGCGCAGCCGGCTGGGCCAAGGACGCAGGCCCCCTGCTGGAAGCCAACGGCATGGACGCCAAAGACGCCGGTGATTTCGCGGGCCAATACGTCGAACATATATTGCGGCCCAACGGCGGCAATAGCGCGCGCTGCAAGGACAAAAGCTGAGCAAAAAACGCCTTCCGCCGCAGACTTATCCACAAGCTTACTGTTTTGTTTTTAAAGAGAAACCCGAATAAACAATTGCAATCTAGAAAAATTAACAATTGGGCTGCTTAAAGGGCCGGGGTCGAAGTAACCCATATGTATTACGGCAGGGTTCGTGCGGCTAGTCCATGAATGCCGCTGGACAAATTGACTTGACGGCTGCGCCGCCAAAAATAGCGTCCGGCTTATTGTTCCACCGGTCGCATTTGCTCAGTGAGCGACCGGGTCTTCTCCGTTTGAACATCACCGGTATGCAAAGTCGTCTTACGCTCAATGAGCAGAATGTGGCACTCATCTTCCGCAACGGGGTTATGGCGCACGCCCTTGGGCACCACAAACATCTCGCCCTCGCCCAGCTCCACCACACTTCCTTCCAACTCAATGCGCAGCCGGCCTTTGAGAACAAGAAACATCTCATCCTCGCTCTCGTGGGAATGCCACGCCAGCGAACCGTGCACCTTGGCGACCTTGACGTAGGCATCGTCCACCTCGCCGACCACGCGCGGGGACCAGTATTCCGTCAGGGATGCGGCAATGTTGTGGAGAGAGACTGGCTTGGACATAGGCTTCCCTGCTTATCGAAAATATTTGCTCAACTGCGCGGAGAAAACGAGGTAACCACTCTGCCTTTTATTGCATCCGCCGGCACGAAGCCCCAGTAGCGGCTGTCGTCGCTGTTATCGCGGCTGTCACCCATCATGAAGTAGTGGCCGGCCGGCACCTTGCAGGTGAAGCCGGTATTGTCGTATTGGCAGTTTTCTTTCATGGGAAAGTCGCGGACGGCCGACGCGCGGACCGCCGGCTGGTCGTTATCGACAAGGGTTGAATAGTGCACATCGCCCAGGGTCTCCGCCACTATTCTGAAAAAGCGCGATTCACCGTCCCGCGCATCGACGTAAGTGCCTGCAGGTTGCAACCCCACTGCTACACCGTTGATGGAAAGTTGCTTGTTCGCATATGAAACCGTGTCGCCGGGCAGACCGATCAACCGTTTGACGAAATCCTTCTCGCGGTTCGGCGGAAACTCAAACACCAGAATATCGCCGCGCCGCACGGTCGCTGCAATCGGCGCATGGAATAAGTTGATTCCATACGAGCCGTAGTTGCCATACCCCCATTTGCTCACCAGAATCAGTGAACCGACGTTCAACGTAGGCGCCATGGACCCAGCGGGCATACGAAAGAATTCCACCACGAAGCTGCGAACGCCGAAGACCAGCAAGAGGTAGGCCACGAGGAGGCTCAGCAAACCGTACCAGCGGGAATACCATGGGCGCGGCAAACCGTCCGGATAGCGCCGCGCGAAAAAGAAGGCGTGCACGGCACTGGCGATGATGACGACGAAAGACAGAACGCTGGCGATTTGCCACGAATCCGGGCCGGCCATCATCAGCACGCCGGCGATGGCCAGGTACTGCAAACCCAGATAGAAAAACGCCCAGGCCGGCTTGGCCACATAGAAAAGCCCCAGCGCCGGGCCGAACGGTCCCAGGAGTGCTGCGATCCATTTGTTTGGTTTATTGGTCATGGCTGAATTATGACGCACAAATCTCTGCCCTCTGTGGGCGGTTTTTTCGCCCTTTAATTTAAAATGGCGTCAGACTCTGTCCACGTTCACAGAAAGATTCGATATGCGTTTCGTTATTGCCGCCTTGATATTTTTGGTATCCACCTCCGCTGTCGCCGCGGAATCCCGCACCGAACGTGCCGAGCGCATCAGCCGCGCGCTGGGCTTGGGTGAAATGCTAAAGACCATGCAGGATAAAAACGCGGCATCGGCACAACGGTCGATTCGAGCGGTAATGAACGAATTGCGCAAGGGCGGGCTCCCCGAAGCCTATCTCAACCGCCTTACGGAAAGCGCCGAAAAGGCGACAATGGACGCCGCCGGGGCATGGGACCCCAAGGAAGCCAGCCGGATTTTCTCGGAAGGCCTGATCGACTTCCTGTCGGACGAGGAATTGGCGGAAATGGAGAAGTTCTACGACTCCGAACAAGGCAAGCGATCGTACCAGGCCCTGACGCAAAGCCAGGGGAGAATGGTGGAATACATCCAAGGCAAGACCGAGGCGGCGTTGCAAGAGGCTATGGGCAAGTTCCTTGCCGAAGCCAAGGAGGTCGCTAACAAGGTGCGGCAGGAACAGGCAGCCGCCAAGAAAGCGCGCGAGGCTGCCGCGTCAAAGCCGGAGATGGCGACGCCGCAGCAGTAACAGTTAAGAGGGCGGCTGGACTATTCCAGCGGTATCCGATCCTGGCCCCTTTTAATTTCGACCCTTCAAATATCTCCGGCCAGCCGCTCAGGCAGTGAGTGCCCTAGAAAGGATTCAAGCGCCTTTACTATAGTATTTCCCACCTGCTTGGGTAGGTTACAGACAGCGCCGCCTGGAATAGATTGGCAGGATGCCGTATCGCGGCGAGACTTTCCCGGAGCCAAACATGGGCAAAAATATTGCGCTCTTCATAGATGGGACCTGGCAAAGGCCGACGCCAGACTCACCGGATAAAGAGACCAATGTACGGCGTCTGTTTGACATGACGGCCCACAAACCTGGAAGTCAGGAGAAATACTATCTCGAAGGGGTGGGCGCAAGATACTATGACGCGCCAAAATCGCAGTGGTGGAAGGCGCCCGCGCGGGTCTTAAATAAATTGGGGTTCAGGCTGGCGGATCATTTCAAAGGCGGGATTTACGGCGCGGGCATGCGCTCCCGTATCGCAAAAGCCTACCTGTTTCTCGCCCGCAACTACCAGCGCGGAGATCAGATCTATATTTTTGGCTTCAGCCGGGGCGCGTTTGCGGCCCGCTCCCTGGCGGGCTTCGCAGACTCCGTCGGACTGCTGCTGCAAGAGTGCGCCGATGAGGAAATGGTCGAAAAGGCGTACGCCATGTATGAGCGCTCCGAGGATCCCAATCAAACCGCGTTACGCGACTATTTAAGAAATATTGCCGGGCAAAACGCTGCAGTTGAAGATAACCCGCTTCCGGTACATCTCATCGGGGTATGGGATACGGTTGCAGCGCTCAATGTACCCTGGCGCAACAAAGATTTCAGTGCGCCCTTCACCGAATACCACAAGACCAACCTGCCGCGATACGTAACTCACGCGCGGCACGCACTTGCCATGCACGAACTTCGGTCGCAATACGAACCACTGCTTTGGAAAGGTAAGCATCCCGTTTCCGGCCATGGCCAATCGCTGATGCAAGTCTGGTTTCCCGGCGCTCATGCGGACGTAGGCGGCGGCTACGCAGCGCGCGGCCTGGAATACGAGTCCCTCTGGTGGATGGCAAAGGAAGCGGAGCAACTTGGCTTAGAACTCACCGCCCAGCTCGATCCCACCCATGATGCGACCGAGGCCGTCATTCACCACGAAATCAGCGGCGTATTTGCATTAGAGATGCCAACGATCCGACGCGCCTTGACCGACCCGGATTCGCTCTCGCTCGCAGCGGAGGAGTCCATGCACGTTCATCGATCATGCATTCCTTGTTGGGTGTATGGCAAACAGCAAAAAAACGGTTTGACAATGGGCGCGCTGCAAGTGTTGGGAATTGTCGGACCTGTTTCGGCCATGCTTCGAAAAGCCAGCGAACTCGGCTACGAGCTCGCGCTGCGGCTGTACTACCGGCATGGCAATCCCATGATTTAAGGGTCCGACACTATCGGCCAACATGTCAAAGGAGGGTCGTACGTGAATGCCATTCAGGAAACCACACCGTTCACCATGCACGACCTTGCCGCGGTCGAAGACTGTATTGACACGTTATTCATGTCCTCACCCGAAGCGGTCGTACAAGATCATTGGAACAGACTTCATCTTTGCCTTGTTTTGGGTCCATTGCTCGGGCGATACGACTCCAGAGAGAGGTTGGTGGAACGCGTAGAGGCAATGTTTCTAGAAATGCTCTACGGAATCGGCGACGAGGCTGACACAGATTTAGCGCAGGCGGCCGATACCGCACGCCGAGAATTTATTCTAAACTACAAAAACATTCTGGAGAAAAGCCTTCCTCTCCTAATCGACACCGACCCGCTTCTAAACAGTTTGCGGGTTAGGAGAAAAGATCTTGCCCTCCGGCTAGTTATGCCGCCCGGAAAAGCTAGCTTCAAATCTGGCAAAAAAAATAGCCGTCTTTGAAAGAAGACCGGAGCCCTATATTAGAGATGGTACCTACCTCCTCTATTGGGTCTAACCTTTTTCCTTGGGCGGCGGCAACTTGGTGATTTGCACGCTGATCACCTGCCACACACCCGCGCGGCGCGCGTAGATGTCGATGTAGCGGTAGTTGCTGGTGAAGGGCTGGCCTTCGTATTGCCCGGTCATCTTGGTACGGCCGCTGAGGAGGGCAATGTCGCCGTAAAGCCGGATCTCGAAGTCCTCGACGATATAGGGGTCGATCACGAGCTTGTAAGACAGTATGTCTTTCAGGAAAGTGGCCTTGTTGGAAATCTCGCCGGAGCCGTCGATATGGCGGAAGTCATCCGCCATGTTCTTTTCGATGGCGGCCTTGTCCTTGCGGACGATGGCGCGGTCCCAGTCTTCCGATTGCCGCGTGAGTTGCTCGGTCAGTTGTGCATTGATCTGCGCCTGGGTGGGGCCGCCGAAGGGCCACAGGGCCGACATGGTTGAGCAACCTGCGAGCAGAACAGCGCTAACAGCGGCCAGCCACATATATCGTTTGATCATATTCATTTTCCCGGCAGATGATGTCCGCCATTCTATTCGCAAGCGTCAGGCCCGGCCAATCCCCTGCTCATAATCGAATACATTGGTGGGGTCGTATTTTTGTTTAACCGTTTTCAGGTCCGCCAGGTTGCCGCCGTAGTAAGCCCTGGCCCAGTCCTTCAGCGAGGCATCCGGGAAATTCTGGTAGGCCTGCTTGTTGTTGGAGAATTCCGACATGGCGTCGTGGAATTCGTCCTGCCATTGCTTGTTCCTGCGGATGGTGTCGGTCGTATCCTTGTCGCTCCATTGCAGATTGATGGTCATCAGCCAGGTACTGTCGCGGTGCACGAAGGCGGTGTCCGCCGCCTTGGTGTCGTGTACATGCCCGTCGATCTGGAACAGCGCCATTTGCGCGCTGGCGCCGGTACCCGGCCATTTGCGCGCCCATGCCAGCGCCGTGGGAATCGCGCGCACCAGGTCCGCGTGCTTGAAAAACAGCGAGCGCTCGCGGTAGCGGCCGGCGTGCCCTTCCTCGGCCAACACGCCGTATTGCGCGTCCCAGTAATTGCGCATAGGTTCGATCTCCGCATCCGCCGGCGGGGAGACGGCGAATACCGGGGCCATGATCTTGCGCACCGCCGCCGGGCGGTCGTATAGCTGGGCGAGCAGGCGCACCTCCGCGTCCTGGCCGGCCATGAGTTGTTGCGGCGTCACAGCGATCAGGCCCACTCTGGAACCCATTTTGAGGGGGGCGGCGTGCAGGGTATTGAGCAGGGCCGTATAGACCTTCTCGGTTTGCGCGACGCTTTTTTCCCTCCAGGCGATCTTGAAGGCGGTGAGGTCGTGCACGGGGAAGGTGCGGAAGGTGAAAGAGGTATTGATGCCGAAATTGCCGCCGGCGCCGCCGCGGCAGGCCCAGAAAAGATCGTTGTCCTGGTTGGCGCTGATAGCCCGCAATTTTCCATCGGCGGTGACGATTTCACTGCCGACCAGACGATCGCAGGTGAGGCCGTGTAGGCGCATATTGAAACCGATGCCGCCGCCCAGCACCAGGCCCGCCACGCCCACGCTGGGGCAACGCCCGTGAGTGATGGCGACACCATGCGGGGACAGGGCCCGATAAATATCCGAGTTGCGCGCCCCACCTCCCACCGTGGCGAGCTTGGTGACGGGGTCAAAATGCACGGCGGCCATGCCGGAAACATCGATCAGCAAGCCGCTGGTGGTGGAATAGCCCGCGTAAGAGTGCCCGCCCGCGCGCGCCATGCGCGGAAATTTGTTGGCCACACTCCATGCGATGGCCTCGGCCACGTCGCGGGCACTGCCGCAGCGGGCAATGCCGGCCGGCAACACGGATTCGTACTCCAGGTTATTGGGTAGCGCCGCCGCGTAAAAACCGGGGTCGCCGGGACGCAGCAGGCGGCCGTTCAGGCGCTTGTGCAAATCCTCCCAGTTGGGTTGCAAGATACTTCCATCTTCCGCGCGTGCGGGGACGAACAGGCCGTAGCTCGCCCCGACCAGGGCGAGGCCACCGGTGCGGCCGAGGAAACTGCGGCGGGATATGAGGTTCGGGCTTTCCTGCGCGTTGGCTAGCATGTTCCTGCTCCTTGGGAAGGCTGCCGAAGCAATCTAGCATCTTGCGGCGGGGCTTGTCCCTACCCGGGCGGGTAGGAAAGGCGGTTTGTCCCTTATCAGGCAGCCCAGCGCATAGACCACCCCCGGCCCGAAAAGCGGTACCCTTGCCGGCACCAACACCGATCCATAGGGAGGCGCATGAGATTCTTTATTACCGCCAAGGCCTGGCAGCTGTTTTTGGCGCTGATGGGGGTGTACGCGGTGCAGGTGATCTCTATGCTGAGCACACCCAACTTTATATTGGGCTTTGGCATTCCCACCGTGTTGATGATGGGGCTGATCGTCGGGTGGCTATGGAGCGTAGGCACGGCTGCCAATGAGCGCCTGCCAGAAGCTTTACGCAAATCGCCGCGTCTTTTCGTGTTTAGCGCGGTCTATGCGCCTCTCTATGCCCTTGCGTTCGTCGTGATAGTCGGGCTGGTGAGGGAGGCGGCATTTCCGCTGATCATTCCCTTTCATCTGGCCGCCGTGTTTTGCATGTTTTACATGTTGTGGTTTGCGGCCAAGCAGCTCATGACGCTGGAGAAGCAACAGCTGCTTTCATTTGAGGGGTACGGCTTGCAGTTTTTCCAGGCCTGGTTTTTCCCCTTCGGCATCTGGTTTTTTCAGCCGCGTGTTAATCGGCTGCTGGGGCAGCAGCAGGACTAAAAAATAAACGGCGCCGGACCCTGCTTATTTCTGCAACCGCACCAGCGCCGACACCCAATTTTTCGGTGTGGTTCCGAAGGTTGCCTTGAACAGCTTGACGAAGGTCGCCGGCTGCCGGTAGCCGACGGAAAAGGACACCTCCTTGACGCTGGCTCCGGATATCAGCAATTCCACGGCCTTCATCAATCTCGCCTGCCTTCGCCAGGATTCGAAATCCATGCCCACGTCGTGGCGGAAGGCCCGTTCCAGCGTTCTCACGCTCACGCCGGCATTGGCGCACAGCGTCGCCAAGCGATCGTGGAGACTGGCATCGGCCAACACGGCGCGCGCGATCTTGAGCGCGCGCGGGTCTTTGGGTAACTCGATGCTGGCGGGGACCGGCGAAGCGGCGTGCAGCTGGGCGATCAGCAAGTCGCGCAGCAGGCACTCGTAACGGTTGCGGGCCTGCACGCGTCCGAGGCGGACAATCTCGAAAATGAGTTCCCTCAGCAGTGGGCCGACGTGGAGCACCGTGCATTCCGGTCCGAGTGCGGCGAGGCTGGTGCGCAAATATAAGGTGCGCATGGAAACACTCTCCGGCATGCGGATCTCGTGCGCAGTCCGCGCCGGAATCCACAGGCCGAAATGCGGCGGGATCATCCACACGCGCTGGCCTGCGCCGACTTCCATGACCCCGCGGCTGGCGTAGATCAGTTGGTCCGAACCGTGGGCATGCAGCGGGATGTGCGAGCCACGCGGGTATTCGTGCGCGAGCGTAGCGATGGAAATCCCGGGCTTGGGATCGTTTTCTCTCTCAATGGCCTGTCGCATAAACAGTATCTTATGCCGTTTCAACTGTCTTGCGCCAGCCCCGCGCCGGGCACATCATGGTCTTCCTGCACAGGAGACCCCATGCCCATTTCCAGGAAACATACATCCCGCCGCCGGTTCCTTCGCGGCCTCGGTTCCTCGCTGGCGCTTCCGATCCTGGATTCGTTGGCGTCTACACAAACGCCGCCGTCGCACGTCGCGGGCTCTCCCAAGCCGCGTTTCATCGCCATCGAAATGGTGCACGGAGCGGCGGGCAGCACGCCCTTGGGCCGGGAGAAAAACCTGTGGTCGCCCGCGCAAGAAGGCGCCGGCTTCGCGTTCACGCCGACGTTGAAATCCCTGGAGCCGTTTCGCGACCGGCTCACCATCATCAGCAATACGGAGCTGCAAAACGCGACGTCCCTCACGCCGGACGACGACGGCGACATGGCCGATCACGCGCGTTCGTCGGCTACGTTCCTGACCGGCGCGCATCCGGCCAGGACCGACGGAGCGGATATCCGTTCCGGTCCCTCGGTCGATCAGATTTACGCGCAACACTTGGCCGGCCAAACGCCGCTGGCCTCGCTGCAACTCTGCCTGGAGGACGCCACCACGCTAACGGGTATCTGCGGCCACGGCTACAGCTGCGCCTACACCCATACCATCAGCTGGGCCGCCGCCAACCGCCCGCTGCCGATGGAAAGATCGCCTCGCGCGGTATTCGAGCGCCTGTTTGCGGGGCGCACCGCGGCCGAGCGCGAGCAACGGCTAGTGGCCGGGCGCAGTGTGCTCGATGGCTCTGGCGCTGAAGCAGCGGCATTGGAACGGCGGCTAGGCTCCGGTGACCGCAATCGGGTGAGGAGCTACTTCGAGCAAATCCGCGAGGTCGAACACCGCATCCAGGAAATCGAGAAGCGCAATGCCGGCATTCCGCACGCGAACGCCGATGCGCCGCTGAGCGTGCCCACCTCGTTCGAGGAGCACGCCGCGCTGATGTTCGAACTGCAGATTCTGGCTTTCATGGCCGACATCACGCGCGTGTCCTCGTTCAAGATGGGGGTCGACAGGAGCCAGCGCGTTTACCCGGAAAGCGGCGTGAGCACGCCGTTTCACGCGCTATCCCACCATCGGGAGACGCCGGAGAAAATCGAGGAATTCGCCAGGCTCAATCAATACCACGTCAGCAGGGTCGCCCACTTCCTGGGCCGTCTGCGGAGCACACCGGATGGCGACGGCAATCTCCTCGACCACTCAGTGGTCGCCTATGGAAGTCCGATGGGGGATTCGCATATCCACGAGCACAAGTTCCTGCCCCTGTTCCTGGCGGGCGGGGCAAGCGGCAGGTTGAAGGGCAATACGCACCTGAAATGCCGGCCCGGCACCCCGATGGCGAACGTCTGGCTGACGCTGCTGCATAAATTCGGCGTAGGGCTGGACCGGATAGGCGACAGCAGCGGAGAAATCGCGATCTGAACCTGTTTCTCTAATTCGCAGTCACGCCCGGCCGCGGCTGCGGAGCCATGGGCGGCACGACGGGAAGCCCTGGGGCAGCGTTACCAATTCCTCAAAAATGATAACTCTGACCCCGAATTTCTAACAACGCCGGACCCTGCTTATTTTTGGAGGGATGGTTTACTGGCCGGTGCCGCGCAATAGGTCCACGTGTTCCCGTTGCAGGTTTTTTGGGTGTAGCACCAGGGCGTACCCTCGCCGGCGGGGTCGGCGCATTGTTGGTTGCAATAGGTATTGCCGTTGTAAGACCACACCGGCATACACGAGCAAGCGGCGGACGACGGCACGTATCCTGAGTATTTCGACGGCGAGCACGCCTGCGGCGCCCCGCCTTTGGCGGCAACGCCAACTTTGTTCTTTTCCGGCGGCGTGTCGCGAGGGTCGCGCTCGCCCTTTTTGGCGGGTACCGCCGGAGGGTTCTTGGCGTCGCTCGCGGTAGCCGTCTCGGATGAGGCATGGACCCAACTTGCCTGGCAGGCCATGGCCAAAAAAGCGGCGCCGATCAGAAATTTAGTCCGCCGCATAACTTGATTGCGTGTCATAGGTGTACCTCCGTAAAGTAGTGGTCAGCCTTACTGATTCGCCGCCACGCCCGGCCGCGGCTGCGGCGCCATGGGCGGCACCACGGGGTTTTCGTTCAGGCGCAGAAACTTGAAGCCCGCCAGCTTCTGGCGATTCTTTCCCGCCTCGGCGTTGCGCTGCTCGCGCTCGTGGGTGCGTTTGATGAAGGCTTCGAAACTCTCCTCGCGCACCTTGGGCTCGGCGGAGTTGAGGAACATGCGGGTGCCGTCGCTGCCGACAACAACCAGGCCCGTGTGCGAGGCCCAGTATTCGCCGTCCTTGGTGGAAATCACGTTCACGAAATCACCGGCTTGCAGCTGGGCGGCAACGTCCGCCACCATCTCCGTGGGCACGTAAGTTTCAGTAGCGGTCTGGACGGGGATGTTGCTATCGGTCTTATGGCGTTTTTTGAGGAACTTGGCGCGGTCCACCGTCATGGTGTAGCTGGCGGCGCGGCTGCCGGCCAGCTGGGCGCTGATGTCGGTGAGGAGCCAGGCGTTGTTTACGTTCCAATCCAGCTCGGTGTAGTGATTGCGGGTGGCCACGCCGATCACGCCCTGGTTGTAGCGGATGCGCTGCAGCATCCAGAAAAACTCCTCCCAGGATCGGCTGAGCGCCATGGCATAGGTGTGCTCGGCAAAGACCACGCAATCGCTTTCGGTGAGGCTGAACATGGGCAGATCGTCGTGCAGCTCAAAGGGGTATTCACCCAGCAGGTTGAGCTTGTAGGGCTGGCCGATGTTCTTGCGGCCGATGGCGGCGATGCGCGCACGGAAATCGGGCTCGGCTTCGTGGATATAGGCGATGTAGCGGCCGGCCTCGGTGGGGGTCATTTGGTAAATCTGTTTGGCTAGGAGAGGCTTTAGCGTGGCGGCGTCGATGCCGGCGCGGGTGGCGGCGGCTAGTTGGTTGGCCGTGGGCTCGGGAGCGGTGGGTAGTTGGACGCAGCCGGTGGTGAGAGCCGCCAGGGCGAGTAAAGAAATTACAGCTAAACGCATGGTGGTGAACCTTTGAATATCCGGCCCGGCAGGAGCACCATTCTCTCAAATTGGCAGCGCCGAGCCGTAGTGAATTACAATTAATCGACTACTTTATTTACTGCGCAGCGTCCAGGTAACATCAAGACCACATCAAGGCCGCAACTTGTTCCGGGAGGGGTAACTCAGACCCCCTTCTTCCCTTTCCCCCCAGACACCCTTCCGACCAAACCCGGAGACCGATTTGCAAGACAGCCGTGCAGAGTACGAGAAGCGTATGCATCGGGTACTTGAGCACATCGACCGGCAGTTGGACCAGCCGTTAGACCTGGCCGGTATCGCCGCCGTGGCGCATTTCTCGCCCTTTCATTTTCATCGCCTGTTCGCCGCCTGGATGGGCGAAACGCTGGGCGATTATTTGCGCCGCCGCCGGGTGGAAATGGCGGCCATGCGGCTGGCAGCCCAGCCGAAACTTTCCATCTTGCAGGCAGCACTAGGCGTAGGCTTTGGCTCACCCGAGGCGTTTACGCGCGCGTTTCGGCTGCGATTCGGCGCCAGCCCCACCGCCTGGCGCCGCAGCCAGGCGCAGGGCCGCGGCAAGAATAGCAATTTTGATCAGATGGATCGCAAGCCCGGTCAGGTGGTGCCGGGCTTCGCGCGGAACAATGGCGACTCCTACCAACCGAATCAGGAGTTCTCCATGAAAGTGAAATTGATTGAACGTGAAGCCGCCACCGTTGCCTACCTACGCTACACCGGCCCCTACGGCGCGGCACTCTCCACGTTTTGGCTGCAGACCGTGGCGCCGTGGATGGCCACGCACAATCTGATGGGTTACGCGCGCTACGGCATCAGCCACGACGACCCCAGCATTACCGCCCCCGAGCAATGCCGCTACGATGCCTGCGTGGAAGTTCCGGCAAATTTCCAGGCTAGCGGAAACGCCTTCAAGACGACCATTCCCGCCGGCAAGTACGCCGTGCTCGGATTCAAAGGCACGGCTGCCGAGGTAGGCGCGGCGTGGTCCGCGCTGTTGCGCGACTGGCTGCCTGCCAGCGGCCTGCAACTCGATTCCCGCCCGTGTTTTGAACACTATCCGGTCAGCGCCGGCTACGACCCCAAGACGGGGGTATTCGATTGCGAGATCTGTATTCCGGTGGCGCCGTTGTAAGCTGGCGTTGGGGCGGGTCTTGCGATGTGGCGGTGCTACATTGCAAGACCTGACCCCCAAAAAGTTTCGAGGGCCTCAATCCATGAAGAAACTCTATACCGCCGATCTCAGCCCCTACTCCGCCCGCGTTCGCATGCAGATTTACGCCAAGGGCATTACGGACATCGCTTTCGAGCTGCCGGAACATTGGGGCCTGCCAAAATTCCGCGAAAAATTTCCGATCGGGCGCGTCCCGGTCCTTGAGATCGATGGCGACCTGATCCCGGAGTCCGCGGTGATCGCGGAATTTCTTGAAGAGACCTATCCCGAGCGTTCGCTGCTGGGCGGCACGCCGCGCGAGACCGCTCACATCCGCACGCTGGCCCGCATGGGCGACATCTACCTCATTAACAATGTATTCATGCTGTCCCGGCTGACGGGCGCCCTGGGCCGCAAGGTACCCGCCGCTGCGCGCGACAACTCCGTCACCGAACAGCTCGCCGGCGAGGTGGTGCGCAACCTCAAGGCGCTGGACAAGTTTATCGGCACGGATGGCTTTGCGTGTTCAGGCCGCATCACGCTGGCGGATTGCGCGCTGGTACCCGGACTCTTTTTTGTTGAGACCGTCCTGCCGGTCGTCGCCGTCGACTCACCATTTCCGGCGCTGGCAAATGTCACCGCCTATTGGGCCGCAATCCAGAAGAACGAGCATGCGGCCAGAGTGTTGATCGAGCTACGCCGCGGCCTGGAAGAGCGGCGCGAAAAGATTCGCAGCGGCGAGATTGAGCGGTTCAGGGCCGAGGTGGCCGCAGCGCAGAAGGCGGCTGATGCGCAAACTTGATGAGGGATCTACAAAGCAGGATTAAGGGTGGAATGCCTTGCCCTGCTTCATCATGTCAAGAATCAGCTTCATGCGCCTTTCCCTGGTTTCCGGCTTCTTGGCCGACTCGAGACGATAGACAATCGAAAAAATATTCGTTTTGTTTAGCGTCTTGAAAAATGCTTCGGCCTTTTTATTTTTGCTCAAGGCTTTCAGAAAATCTTCGGGCGGCGTGGCGCTCCTGAAAGGAGCATAGGCGGCTTCCCATCGGCCGTCGGCCTTTGCGGCTTCAACTGCTTTTATCCCTGCGGGGGTCATTGCGCCTGATTTGATGAGGCGTTCCACGTGCTGGGTGTTTATTTTCGACCACACACTTTTGGGGCGCCTGGGGGTAAATTTCTGCAGCCAGGATAGATCGTCGAAGGATTTCTTCTGACCATCTATCCAGCCATAGCAAAGCGCCTGGTCCAGCGCTTCCGCATAGGTAACGGACTTTTCGCCCGAATCCTTTTTAAAAATTTGCAGCCATATGCCTTCCGACGCCATATGGTTCTTGTCCAGCCAACGCCGGTAAGCCGCGGGGGTTTTGAAGTGTAGGGTTTCCATGAGGTGTGGCGTTCAGGGCGGAGCTGAAGTTTGGCGTCCAGGGTATGCAGACGAAATTGGGCCCTGGCCCTAAGCGGTGGCCACCCCGCGGCCTACGCCGGGGCGGGCGATACTCTTATGCTGGCACAATGAAAGCCAAGCTCTCTATATTTCAGCCCTTCTTCAAATACTTGTCCAGAAACTCCAGAATTTTCTTGTTCGCTTCAATCTGGTTTTTCTTCTTGGTGAAGCCGTGGCCTTCGTCGGGGAAAACGAGGTATTCCACGGGCACATTGTTCTTTTTCACGGCGGCGACGATTTCGTCGCTTTCCACCTTGATCACGCGCGGGTCGTTGGCGCCTTGCACCACGAATAGCGGCTTTTTGATTTCCCCGGTGTGGAACAGGGGGGAATTGGCGATGAGCATGTCGCGGTCTTTCACCGGGTCGCCGATCTCTACATAGAGCGCCTTGCGGATGGATTCCCAGTACGGCGGGATCGATTCCAGGGTGCGCAGCCAGTTGGCTACGCCGAAAATATCCACACCCACCTTGAAGGCCTCGGGCCGGAAGGCGAGTGCAGCGAGCGTCATGTAGCCGCCGTAGCTGCCGCCGATGATGCCGACGCGCTCGTGGTCGATATAACCGAGGCTGGCGAGATAGGTCTTGGCCTCCACGCAGTCCCACAGCGGCTCGCGGCCGTGCTTACGGTCGTCGGCGGCGAAGAAGGTCTTGCCGTAGCCCCCACTGCCGCGGTTGTTGATGCCCAGCACGGCATAGCCGTGGTTGACCAGGTACTGAATGAGCGGGTTGTAGCCGCGCGTGGTCTGGCCGCCGGGGCCGCCATGAACATAGACCAGCGCCGGCACCTTATTGGTGGCCGAGGCGCCGACGGGTTTGTAGTAAATCGAGGGGATCACCATGCCGTCGAAAGACTTGAAACGCACCACGCTTGCCTCGACCAGATCAGCCGGGTTGATTTCCTTGGAAAGGCTTTTGGTGAGCTGCGTGACCTTCTTGCTGCCAAAGTCGTACACAAAGAGATTGCTGGGCGAACGGTCGCCATTGACGTAAAACGCCATGCGCGCGCCGCTTTTGGAGAAGGTCACGCCGCGGATTTCGCCGCCGGGCAGCGCGGGCAGCTTGACCGGTTTTTCGTCAGCGCCTTCGACGATGCGGATGACGGTGCTGCCATCCTGGTTAACGCCGGTGACGCGAAAGCGCCCGTCACGGGAGAAGTAAGTGAAGGCGATGTCCCAGTCGGCTTTTTCATGGTCACGGATGGCGCCGCTGGCCAGATCGTAGACGCGCAGGCGCGTGAACTCGCTGTTCTCGTCGCTACGGAAAAAGAGGCGCGTGGAGGCGGGGTCGAAGGTCTGTGCGTTATTGGCGACGCTGCCGGTGTGCGGCGTGAGGTGCTTGGTTTCGCCTTTGGTGACGTCGTAGAGATAGACATCGCTATCCAGGGTGGTGTTGGGCTTGTTGAGGGCGATCCATTTTTCGTCGCGGCTGATGCTGCCCAGTTCGTAGCCTTCGTTCTTGTACAGCATGCGGCGCTCGTAGGTCTTGGCGTCGTAGCGGTAGAGGTCGAAGAACTTCGGGTCGCGCTCGTTGGTGCTCACGTAAAACGCGCTGCCATCCGGCTTCCAGCCGGAAAAGCTGGCCTTCAGCTTCTCGCCCGGCGTCAGATCCTTCTCGGCGCCATTGAGCTCGCGCACGTACAGATGGTTGTTTTCGTCGCCGCCCTTGTCGTGGGTGTAGAGCACGCGGTCGTCGTTGGGAAAGAAGCCCACCGAGAGCGTGGTGTCGGTGGTCGATTTGGTCATCGCCTCCGGCTCACCGCCGCTGACGGGCAGGGTGTAAACATTGAAAATCCCCGTGGCGTTGCTATGGAACAGCACGCGCTTTTCATCCGCGCTGAAAGACGCCCCGGCCAGGGACGTGGTCGCCATGAACTGCTCGATGGTGTATTGCTTGGGGGCGGCCGCTTTGGTAGAAGCGGGCGCGGGAGAAGTGGTGGCGGCTAGCGCGGGAACAGCTGCGGCCAGCAGGCTGAGGAGAACGAGGCGATTCGGGAACATGTTGGCTCCTGTGGTGACGGTTGGCAGCCGCCTCCCTGGAGACAGCAAGGGGGAATTGTATTCCAATGCCGCTATGGCGCTCGCGGCTTATTCATTCCGCTATGGCGTGCGCACTGTCGAGGGCGTTTGGAGTTGCGGGGGTCTCACCGAGAAATAGTTAAATGGTGTCTGACCCTATTTTTGTCGCGAGGGGCGAGACAAACGCAATCTCCGCCGTCAGTGATTAGCTATCCAAGTGGCGATTAGATGGGCAGCGACCAACATAGCAAGCTCACCCAAAAAGCCCAAGAAGGCAAAGGTCAAAGTTTTTCCATTTTCCTTGTGAGTTTCGTCAATAAGTATTTTATCGCCGCGATTCAGGTGGATGTACGTGAGAGGCTGATAAGCATCTATATACGACTCAACAGCCTCGCCAATCCTTAGTCCGACGCGATAAAGAATGAAAAGGAACACACCGGACCAAATCAAAACTGTTGACAAGTCAATGAAGGAATTTGTGCCATGAAGCGTGGCGGGAGATATTTTGGTCGTGATTGCGTAAGCGCAAGCAACCAGCAGCGCGTACTTGAAAAGAACTGGAAAATAATGTGACTTCGAAATTATTTTCTCTAACACTGGTTGGCGGGGAGCCACGGGCAATGATTTGGACCAGCCATCTACTATGCTCACAAAATTGCGCGCCACCATGTAGTCCACATATTCAACTTCTACGTACCCAGACTTCGTGCCGAATATTGCGAAAAGCTCCTTCGGCAATTTTTCTCGCATCTCTTTGAAAACTACGACACCAGACACGAGCCAAATCGTCAGCGTATAAGTTTGTGGTTTATTGACTTTTGGAAGCAGTATTAGAAACTCATATGCGACTTGTATGCGCTCAACTGGGCAGAGCCTAGAACTATCATAGGCCTTGAATCTTTCAAAGGAACTGTAAACCTCTTTTACATCCTCCTTGTGAAAGACGGTAACCGTACATGTTCTGGCTTTGACGTTATATTGTTCTAAAGTCTGCGCAATGCGTGCGTCTAGTTGAATCAAGTCATTTATTTCAACTCGCACCGGCCTATCAAATTGTTTTGTAATCTTCTCCGTCTTGCCAGTTAAAGCGTTGTACACAGCTTGTAACTGCTGAAACGATACCTGAGTGGAGCTTCCCCCAGCAGTATCGATTACGACACCCTGATTGTCGTCGTCAGCCCCCTCCGGCGATACTGGACTGTTGTTGCCGCTCATAGATAGTCGCCGATAGGGTTGGGAGAGGATATCGCCTTGCTTTGTTTAGACGTCGCTCACTCCCAGCTCAACGCCCCCCCCGTCTGATACTCCGTCACTCTCGTCTCAAAAAAGTTCTTTTCCTTCTTCAGGTCGATGAGTTCGGACATCCACGGGAACGGGTTGGTGGCGCCGGGGTAGAGCACGTCCAGGCCGATTTGCTGGGCGCGGCGGTTGGCGACGAAGCGCAGGTATTCCTTGAACATGGGGGCGTTGAGGCCCAGCACGCCGCGGGGCATGGTGTCTTCGGCGTAGGCGTATTCCAGTTCCACGCCTTTCTTGAAAATGGCTTCGATTTCTTTCTTGAATTCCGGCGTCCAGAGCTGCGGGTTTTCCAGCTTGACGGTGTTGACGAGGTCGATGCCGAAATTGCAGTGCATGGATTCGTCGCGCAGGATGTACTGGTACTGCTCGGCAGCACCGGTCATTTTGTTCTGGCGGCCCAGCGAGAGGATTTGCACGAAGCCCACGTAGAAGAACAGGCCTTCCATGATGCAGCTGAACACGATGAGGCTCTTCAATAGCGCCTGGTCGGTCTCGAAGGTGCCGGTCTTGAATTCGGGATCGGTAAGGGTATCGATAAAGGGGATGAGGAAGCGGTCCTTGTCGCGGATGCACTTCACTTCGTTATAGGCATTGAAGATTTCCGACTCATCCATGCCCAGGCTTTCCACGATGTACTGGTAGGCGTGGGTGTGGATGGCTTCTTCAAAGGCCTGGCGCAGCAGGTATTGGCGGCACTCGGGCGCGGTGATGTGGCGGTAGGTGCCCAGCACGATGTTGTTGGCGGCCAGGGAATCAGCGGTGACGAAGAAGCCCAGGTTACGCTTGACGATGAGCCGCTCGTCCTCGGTAAGACCGTTGGGGTCTTTCCAGGTGGCAATGTCGCGGTTCATGTTTACTTCCTGCGGCATCCAGTGATTGGCGCAGCCGGAAAGGTATTTGTCCCAGGCCCATTTGTATTTGAAGGGCACGAGCTGGTTGACGTCGGCCTTGCCATTGATGACGCGCTTGTCTTCCGCGCGCACGCGCTGGAAGCGGGCGTCGATGGCGGCATCGGCGTCGGCCGCGGGCACGTGGCTGCGGGCCGGCTGCTGGCTGTGCGCCGCATCGGCTACCGTTTGCAGACGCGGCATGGCAGCCGGGCTCAAAGGTGGCAGGGAAGCTGCGGCGGCGGGCGTTTCGTCCCAGGTAAGTGACATGTTCGGACTCCTGTAATTCTTTGTTATGTTTTTTCCGCTGTTGACCAGAGGCTAGCCAAAACGGACGTTCATTTTTTCGGTGTTGCGGTGCTACTTTGCTTCGGGAGTAATCAGAAGTTCACCACGGTGGCCGCACCGGTCACATTGGATAGCGGGCCGAAGTTGTCGTACATCATCGGCGCGGCTACCGCCTCGCGCATGCGTTTGATGGCCAGCACGCAGTCGCCCCGGCGGGCATAGCCGTCGGTGCCGGTGGCCAGCTTCACGCCGTTGGCGGCCGCCAGATACCAGCGCCACTCGTTGCGGATGTCCTGATAGATGTGAAAGACCATGGTGTTACTCCTTTGCTACGCCGCGCAGCCCACCATGGGCTGCGCGGAATCCTGCTTTAGTGCTGCCGGAAGAATCCCGGCATTTGTAAAAGTTCCGTATCCATCAGGCTGGTGACGTTCTCCAGCACGATGGCTTCATCCGACCCCTTCACCAGCGCAATCGACTCCAGACAGGCATCTTTCTCGCGATACGCGGCGCCCGAGTCGGCCAGTTTCTTGCCGTCGTCACCGGAAAGTTGCCAGCGCCATTCCATGCGGGTGTCCTGGAAGATATGAAATTGCATTCGCTTTTCCTTATCGTTGGTGAGAAAAATGGTTGGTGCTTGTTCGGTGCTGGTGTTGCTTAGCTTGTCATCCCGGCGGAGGCCGGGATCCAGTGTCGTTTGTCATCTAGTGCTCTGTACGCCGCTGGATTCCGGCTTTCGCCGGAATGACAGTTTGATTTATTGGCAAGCCTCGCATTCCGGGTTATCGATGGAGCAAAACTTGGCACCCTCTGCCGCACCGTCGCCGGCGCCGGTGTCTATGGCCACGGCCGACATCGCAGCGGACATGCCGCCGGAGATGGGCACGGAGTTGAGTTCACCGCCGCGGCCGGTGGATTTCTCGGCCGAGGATGCGGACAGGGTGCGCAGGTAGTAGGTGGTCTTCAGGCCGCGCAGCCAGGCGAGCTTGTAGGTTTCATCCAGCTTCTTGCCCGAGGCGCCGGCCATGTAGATATTGAGGGACTGCGCCTGGTCGATCCACTTCTGGCGGCGGGCTGCCGCTTCGATCACCCAGCTGGTATCCACTTCAAAGGCGGTGGCGTAGAGTTCGCGCAGGTCGGGCGGGATGCGGTCGATCTTGCCCAGGCTACCGTCAAAGTACTTGATGTCGGAAACCATCACCTCGTCCCACAGGCCGCGGGACTTGAGGTCGCGCACCAGGTAGTCGTTCACCACGGTGAATTCGCCCGAGAGGTTGGACTTCACGAACAGGTTCTGGAAAGTCGGTTCGATGCAGGCCGAGACGCCGATGATGTTGGAAATGGTGGCCGTGGGCGCAATGGCGATGCAATTGGAATTGCGCATGCCGTGTTCCTTGATGCGCGCGCGCAGGCTGTCCCAATCCATGCTGCTGGACATATCCACTTCCACGTAGCCGCCGCGTTCTTCGGCCAGGAGCTTGAGCGAATCCTGCGGGAGGATGCCGCGGTCCCACAGCGAGCCCTTGTAGCTGCTGTAACGGCCGCGCTCGGCTGCCAGTTCCGTGGAGGCCCAGTAAGCGTAGTAGCACACGGCTTCCATGCTGGTGTCGGCAAAGCCAACGGCCGCGTCGGAAGCGTAAGGCACGCGCAGCTCGTGCAGGCAATCCTGGAAGCCCATGATGCCCAGGCCCACCGGACGGTGCTTGAGGTTGGAGTTGCGCGCCTTCACAACGGCGTAGTAGTTGATGTCGATGACGTTATCGAGCATGCGCATCGCCGTTGCAACCGTGCGCTTCAGTTTGGCGTGATCCAGCACGCGGCCGCCCTTGCCGTCGTCCTTCATATGCGCGACCAGGTTCACGGAACCCAGGTTGCACACCGCGATTTCGTCGGCGTTGGTATTGAGCGTGATTTCGGTGCAGAGGTTGGACGAATGCACGACGCCGATGTGGTTCTGCGGCGAGCGCACATTGCAGGGGTCCTTGAAGGTGATCCAAGGATGGCCCGTTTCGAAGAGCATGGAGAGCATCTTGCGCCACAGGGTCAGCGCCGGGATTTTCTTGAAGAGCTTCATTTCCCCGCGCGCGGCCTTGGCTTCGTAGCCGGTGTAGGCGGCTTCGAAGTCTTTGCCGAATTTGTCGTGCAGGTCGGGGCAGTTGGAGGGCGAGAACAGGGTCCACTCGCCGCCTTCCATGACGCGCTTCATGAACAGGTCCGGAATCCAGTTGGCGGTGTTCATATCGTGCGTGCGGCGGCGGTCGTCGCCGGTGTTCTTGCGCAACTCCAGGAACTCTTCGATATCGAGGTGCCAGGTTTCGAGGTACGCGCACACGGCGCCCTTGCGCTTGCCGCCTTGATTGACGGCGACAGCAGTATCGTTCACCACTTTCAGGAAGGGAACCACACCCTGCGATTTGCCGTTGGTGCCCTTGATATAAGAGCCCAGCGCGCGCACCGGCGTCCAGTCGTTGCCGAGACCACCGGCAAACTTGGAGAGCAGCGCGTTTTCTTTCAGCGCCTCGTAGATGCCGTCGAGATCGTCGGCGACGGTGGTGAGGTAGCAGGAGGAAAGCTGCGAGCGGCGGGTACCCGAGTTGAACAGCGTCGGCGTGGACGACATGAAGTCGAACGTGGAGAGCACGTTATAGAACTCGATGGCGCGCGCTTCGCGTTGCACTTCGTTCAGGGCCAGGCCCATGGCCACGCGCATATAGAAAGCCTGCGGCATTTCGATGCGGGTGTCTTCGATGTGCAGGAAATAGCGGTCGTACAGGGTTTGCAGGCCCAGGTAGGTAAACTGCCCGTCGCGCTCGGCGTTCAGGGCCTTGCCCAGTTTGGCCAAGTCGTATTGCGCGAGGCGTTCGTCCAGCAGCTCGGCGTCGATGCCGCGCTTGATGAACTTGGGGAAATAATCGGCGTAACGCAGCGCCATTTGCGCGGCGGTGACTTCCTCGCCCAGCACTTCCTTGCGGATGGTGTGCATCAGCAAGCGCGAGGTGACCTTGGTGTAAGCCGGGTCTTTTTCGATCAGCGCACGGGCGGCCATGGTGGCGGCCTTGAACACTTCTTCCTGCGGCACGCCGTCGTAGAGGTCGCGCAGCGTAGCTTCAAAAATGCCCTTGGGTTCCACGTACTCGCCCAGGCCTTCACACGCAGACTGGATCAATGCGTAAAGCGCGTCCACATCCAGCGGGCGGTGGCCGCCGTTGATGGTGACGTTGATAACCGGGGTGCCGGCGGGTGCTGCGTCCGGGGTCTTGGCTTGCGCCCGTTCCAGCGCGCGGCGTTCGCGGTAGAGCACGTAGTGGCGGGCCACTTCGTGGGCGCCCGAGCGCATCAGGGCCAGTTCCACCTGGTCTTGCACATCTTCTATATGGAAGGTGCCGCCGGAGGGCTTGTGGCGCAGGAGCGCATTGACCACCGAGGCGGTCAGCTGCGAAACCTGGTCGCGCATGCGCGCGCTGGCCGCTTCATGGCTGCCATTGACCGCGAGAAAAGCCTTGGTCATGGCGATGGCAATTTTGTTCGGTTCGAACGGCGCTACGGAGCCATTACGTCGGATGATCTGGTAATCCGAGAATCTCGATTCGGCGGAATCGCTGCTGCTCGTGCTGATCATTTCGGTGGAAAGGTTTCCCAGTGTGGGGTTCGCCGTCTGGATATCGGACCCAAGTCGCATCTTATGTCTCCTGATAAGGACTTTTTTTGTTTTAAAATCAAAACGTTATTTCCAAACAGGCCACAGATACGATGAGACCGGACGGGACGTCTTTCTGGCAGGCAATGCGCCAATAGCGCACCGCTGAGCGCGGGTTGTCCACAGACTATCCACCGCGCGTCCCGAAGTTATGAGCCACTTTGGGAACAGAAATATCCACAAGTCACACAATATATAGTGCCTGCATGGGTTGGACCACACTATATCGTGCGTTTCAAAATAAATGCAAGCAGGTTTTTTTTTGTTTGAATTCACCAGTAAAAACAAGCACTTCAAGTGTTACAGACGCGCAACACCCCCCCTAAAACCTAAAGTGAAATATGAGGAGTGGAAAACTCCAGTATTGGCGCGGTTTTCCGGGCAAAAAGCCTTGGAAAACCGCGCCAATACTGGAGTTTGGCCTTTTGGGGCCTGCCCGCCGGACCCCGGAAATCCTTGATTTGTCACTGATTAGCGACGTTTTTGGGGCCCCGGAATCTAAAATGCGTGTAGTAAGCGCCGCGAAAAGCGGCTTGCCCGGGTTCAGGGGTGCGGAAAATGCTGTTTTTCGAACTCCGCCGGGGGTAAAGGCTCGCCGAACAGGAAGCCCTGGCACTGGTCGCAGTCGAGTTTTTCCAGCATATCGCGCTGTAGCTCGGTCTCGACACCTTCGGCCACCACGGTGAGTTTCAGCGAGTGGCCCAGTGCGACGATAGCTTCGACGATGGCGGCGTCGTCGAGGTTGGTGTCCACATCGCGCACGAAGCTCTGGTCGATTTTCAGGGTATCGACGTGCAAGCGCCGCAGATAAGCAAGCGAGGAATAGCCGGTGCCGAAATCGTCGATGGCGATGGCCACCCCCAGGTCGGAGAGCTGGCGCAGGATGTCCACGTTCTCGCCTATGCTTTTCATGAGCATGCTTTCGGTGATTTCCAGTTCCAGCATATGTGCAGGGAGCCCCGTGCGTGTGAGGGTGTCGTGCACGGTGCGGGCGAGGCCCTTGCTTAGCTGGCCCACCGAGAGGTTGACCGCCATGGTGAGCCCGCCTTGCTCATCCAGCCTGGCGGCCCAGGCCTTGGCCTGGCGGCAGGCCTCGTTCAGCACCCATTCGCCCAGCGGGGCGATGAGGCCGGTTTCCTCGCAGACGGGGATGAAACGGTTGGGGCCGATCAGGCCCAGCTCGGGGTGGCGCCAGCGCACCAGGGCTTCCATGCCGGTGAGGCGCATATGGTTCTTGAGGTCGAACTTGGGGTGGTAGTGCAATTCGAATTCGCCGCGCGCCAAGGCATTGCGCAGGGTGTTTTCCATGGCCAGTTTTTCCATGGCGCGCGCGTTCATTTCCGGCGAGAAGAACTGGTAGTTGTGGCGGCCGTGTTCCTTGGCGAAGTACATGGCCATGTCGGCATTGCGGATCAGCGTGGCGCCTTCGACGGAGTCGTTGGGGAAAATGCTGATGCCCACTGAGGCGGAGCTATTCAAGGTGCGGCCGTCGATAAGAAAAGGTGCCGAGAGAGCCGCGATGATTTTTTGCGCGATGAGGCCGGCGTGCTCGGCCGCGCGCAGATTGGCCAGCACCACCACGAACTCGTCACCGCCCAGCCGTGCCAGGGTGTCGCCGCGGCGCATAAGCTCGGTGAGCCTTTGCGCCACTTGCTTCAAGAGCCGGTCGCCGATGGCGTGGCCCAGGGAATCGTTGATGGTCTTGAAACGGTCCAGGTCGATGAACAGGACGCCCAGTAGTTCGCTATCGCGCTGCGCGGCCAGGATGCCCTGCGAGAGGCGGTCCATCAACAGGCGCCGGTTGGGTAGCTGGGTGAGCACGTCGCGGGTGGCGAGTTCCTCGATGCGCTGCTCGGCCAACTTGCGCTCGGTGATATCGAAGCCGGTGCCGCGCAGCCCGCGCACGCTGCCGTCGGCGGCGTACATGGGCACGCCCGAGATCTGTATCCAGACTATGTGCCCGTCCTTGGTGATGCTCTGGTGTTCGAGGTTGCGGATGGGCGAGCCCGGCACGCGGCTGGTGGTGAGCCACTCGCGCACGCGTATGGCTTCCGCCGGCGGCATCATCGAGGCGGCGGTGCGGCCCATCAGTTCCTCGGGCGTGTAGCCCAGCACTTTTTCCACGCGCGCCGAGGCGAAGGTATAGGCGCCCTCGTTATCGACTTCCCAGACGTATTCGCCGGCGGCATCGAGCACGTCGACAAAGCGCTGCTCGCTTTCGCGCAGGCGCTCTTCGGCGCGGCGGCGTTCGGTCATATCGGCGAGCAGGGTGAGGAGGCAGCGTTCGCCGTGAAATTCGATGACCTCGGCCGACATCATGGCCTCGGCCACTTCGCCGCCTTTGCGCCGGAACTGGAATTCGAACTGGCGCACCGTGCCCTCGGCGGCGAGCCGTGCCACCAGCCGGGCGCGGGCGGCCGGGTCCACCCAGATGCCGAGGTCCAGCGAGCTCTTGCCCACCACCTCCTCGCGGCTATATCCGGACAGGCGTTCCCAGGCGCCGTTCAGTTCCAGGTACACGCCGTCGTCCAGGCGCGAGATGATGATGGCGTCGGGGCTCGCTTCGAACACGCGCGCGTAGCGCTGCTCGAACTCGCGCTGGGCGCGTTCGGCTTTTTTTCTGGCGGTAACGTCGAGGATGGTGGCGATGACGCTGGGCTCGCCGGCGAAGTCGATGATCTGCGCCGAATACAGGAGATCCAGCCAGGCGCCGTCGCGGCGGCGCAGGCGCAGATCGTAGTTGTCCACGCGGCCGGTGGCGAACAGGGCAATCAGGCGGTCGCGGTCGTTTTCGTCTTCCCACAAACCCAGTTCGGTGGTGGTCATGCCCAGCACTTCTTCGCGGCGAAAGCCGAACAGATCGAAGGCCGCCTGGTTGGCTTCGAATAAACGGTAGCCGTTCACACGGCTGATGACGATGGGCACCGGGTTGGCGGCGAAGATGGTGGCGAACATGGCCTGCGAGCGCTTGACGGCCTCGGCCGCTTCAACCTGGGCGGTGATCATGCTGCCCACGCCGCGGTAGCCGGTGAATTGCCCGGCCTCGTCGAACACCGGTTCGCCGCGTATGCTGATGTAACGCACCTGGCCTTGCTCGTCTGTGCGGCGCATGACGAAATCGCGTATCGGCCGGCGCGCATCCAGGTCGGCGCGGTGCGCGGCCCAATCTGCTTCCGAGAGATTATTGGACCCCAGCTCCCAGCGCGTCTTGCCGATCTGGAAGGAGGTCTTCAAACCGGTGGCGGGCTCCGAGCCCACCGAGATCATGGTGAAGCGGTGCTGGCTATCCTGCTCCCAGTACCAGTCGCTGGAGAGTTCCAGGAGGCTTTTGAGGCGCGCCTCGCTTTTGCGCACGTTTTGCTCGGCGTTGCGCTGCTGCGCACGCGCCGCGCCCACCACCATGGTCACCAGGGTCAGCGCATATAAATAGCCCTGCTGCACAATGCTGCCGAAGAGGCTGGGCGTCGCGCCGAAGGGGCCGTTGCCGAAGCTGGTGCCGACCAGTACGGTGAGCGCGATCATGGCGTTGACCAGGACGATGGCGCGCATGCTGGCGCGCTGCGCGCCCCACACCGCCGCCGGGAACGCGGCCAGCACCAGCAGATCCGCCAGCCAATCTTCATGTATGGGTACGCTGAAGGTGAGCAGCACCACCGCCGACACCAGCAGCAGGGCGAAGTCGCGGCGCGTGAGCACCCCCGAAAGCGCGACCGCCTCGCCGCGCCACACCAGAATGAGGGGTGCGACCACGACGATGCCGGCGGCGTCGCCCAGCCACCACGACACGTACTGCGGCGCAGCCGTGGCGGCAACGATGGCGGTGGGTTTGTCCACATAGAGGGCGGCGGTGCCGATCAGGGCCGAAACCAGGCTCACGCCGGCCGCCACCGGGATGAACAGGACGATGACGTCGGCCACCCGCGAGAGCGGCTGGTGCTGGGCGAACCAGCCGCGCGCGATGCGCGCACTCAGCACGGCGCAGATCACGTTGGCTAGGCTCATCAGCAAAATGCCCAGCCCGGGCGCGGTGGGGTCGTAAATACCGGCGACCGCGCCGATGGCGATGCCCGGCCACAGCCGCAGCCCGTACAGGACCAGGGCGGCGAAGCCCACCCCGGCCGGCAGCCACACCGAGGCGGCGTTGTGATTGGCGGCGGTGGCCAGTACGGCGAGCTTGGTCGCGACAAAATACAGCAGCGCCAGCATGGCGATCTGCCGCAGGTCGGTGGTGCCGAATGAAGCGCGCGCGCTCATGACTATCCGTGGAACATCAGTGGTTCCTTATAGGAACGTAGTGATTCCTTTTATCGGAACGTAGTGTTTCCTTTTTTGGAGCTAGTGATTCCCTACCTACAGCTTACTCGCGATTTCGGCGGGGTAAACCCCCCGGAGGATTAACTTTTGTGACGTTATCAATCCCCTGCTGTAGCAAACCACGCGCGGACCGTGTTTATTCGATGCCGAGCCGGTCCAGCCGGTAGCGCAGCGAGCGGAAGGTAATCCCCAGCACCTTGGCGGCGGCGGTCTTGTTGAAGCGCGTGGCCTCCAGCGCCTTGACGATTTGCTGGCGCTCGATTTGATCCAGATATTCGTGCAGGGGCTGGGTGCGCTCGCCGCCGGCGGCGCTGGCGGCGGCCGCTTCCGGGGTCTCGGTGAGGTAGAGGTCCTCGCTACGGATGGTGGCGCCGTCGCACAGGGCTAGCGCCCGCTCCAGGATGTTTTCCAGTTCGCGCACGTTACCGGGGTAATCGTAGGACAGCAGGGCCTGGCGGGCATCGGGGGCAAATTCGGGCAGGGTGATGCCGCTCTGCCGCGCCATGCGCTCGAGGATTTGCGTCATCAGCAGCGGGATGTCCTCGGGGATTTCTCGCAAGGAAGGCATACGCAGTTCGATCACGTTGAGGCGGTAATACAAATCCTGGCGAAACTCGCCGGCCGTGACTTTTTCGGCGAGGTTCTTGTGCGTAGCGCAGATGATGCGAAAGTCCACCGGCTGCTCGGCCGATTCGCCCAGCTTCCGGACCTTCTTTTCCTGGATCACGCGCAGCAGTTTTACCTGCATGGCCAGCGGCAGGTCGCCGACTTCGTCCAGAAACAGGGTGCCGCCGTCGGCCGCGTGCAGGAAGCCGTCCTTGTCGGCGTCGGCGCCGGTGAAGGCGCCCTTCTTGTAACCGAAGAATTCGCTTTCCATCAGGTTTTCGGGGATGGCGCCACAGTTGACGGCCACGAAGGGCGCGTCGCGGCGGGCGGAACCGGAGTGGATGAGGCGCGCCGCCACTTCCTTGCCGGTGCCCGATTCGCCGGCGATGCTGACCGGGGCCTGGCTGCGTGCCAGCTTGGCGATCATTTCACGCGCGCGCACCACCGGGGCGGCGTCGCCCAGCAATTGCGGTTCGGAGGCAGCACCCCGGCGGTCGGCGCCGCCATTGGCACTGCCGTTGCCGCCGACCGTCTTACGTCCACGTTCGCTGCGCTCTGCGGAGGGCTGCGGCAGGTTCAGGGCGGAGCTGATGACTTCGCGCACGCGCTTCAGCTGTATGGGTTTGCCGATGTAATCGAAGGCTCCGGCCTTCAGCGCCGCGACCGCGTTTTCGGTGCTGCCGTAGGCGGTGATGACGGCCACGGGGGTATTGCCGGCATGCTCGCCGATGTGCGCCAGCACCTGCAGGCCGTCGCCATCGGGCAGGCGCATATCGGTAAGGCAAAGATCGTAACTGCGCTCGGCCAGGCGCGCGAACGCCTGCTGGCAGCTTTGCGCGGTGTCGGCTTCGACGCCCATGCGCATCAGGGTCAGCACCAGAAGCTCGCGGATATCGGCTTCGTCGTCAACGATCAGTACGTGCTTGGCGCTCATATTGGGTTTCGGTTTACTTTACTTAGGCAATCGCAGACTTCATGGTAATGCGAAAACAACCGCCCCGCTCGGTCGCACCGGCTTGCTGCGGCAGATAGTCGAGGCGGGCGTCGTTGCCCTCGGCCAGCTCGCGGGCGATGTAGAGGCCGAGGCCGGTGCCCTGGCTATCGGTGGTGAAAAAGGGCTCGAACAGGTGCGGCAGCGAATCGATGGCGACCCCCGGGCCGTCGTCGCGCACTTCGATGAGGGTGGACTGCAGGCGTCCACGCGCGCAAGCGATGACGATGCTGCCGGGCTTGCCGCTGCCGTGGCGGCAGGCGTTGCGGGTGAGATTCCACAGGATCTGGTCCAGGTGGCTGCGGTCGAACATGATGATCTGCAGGTCGGCAACGGTGACCTTGATTACCGCTTCGGCGATTTTTTCGTTATTGCAAAAATCGCGCTGGAATTGTTCGAGATAGGCGCGCACATCTATGGTCTCGGGATGGGCGCGGTCGCGGCGGTTGAGGTACAGCACTTCCTGCACCATGCGGTCCAGCCGGAAGGCGTTGGTGCGGATGATTTCCAAAAGGCGCCGGCTTTCACCGTCGACTTTTTCTTCGCTGGCCTTTTCGTCACCTGAGCCGTTGCCTTCCAGCAGCAGTTCGGCGGCGTGATTGATGGACGACAGGGGATTCCTGATTTCGTGGGCGATGCTGGCGGTGAGGCGGCCCAGCGCCACCAGTTTCATTTGCTGCGCCTGGGTGCGGATGCGGCCCGCGTCCTCGACGAACACCACGGTGGGCGCGGGCTGGGTGTTGCCGATGGCGATAAAGCGTACCTGGTAGTCGCGCTGGGTGGCGGGGTCGCGCACCATCGGAAAAATATGATCGCGGTTACGCCGCCAGTTGGCCAGCATATCGGCGAGCTGCGGGGCGTGGGTGGCCAGCGCCTGCCCGTCGGCCCCGGCAAGGCCGCCGATCAAGACCTCGCTTTGCGGGTTGTGCTGGCGGATCAGCCCGTCGCCGTCGACGACGATGAAACCGTCCTGGATGTCGCGTATCACCAGCTGGTTGATTTGCGCGAGATTGGCCAGATCCACGCCGCGCTCGGCGGCGATGCGCTCGGCGCCGCGCGTGTACTGCGCCAGCGTGTGGCCCAGGCCGGCGATAACGAAATAGCTGCTGGCCAGCAAGCCGCCTTGGATGAAATCGGTGACCGGCGCATCCAGCGCGAGTATTTGCCAGGACTGCTCCAGCAAGATGGCCAGGGCGGCGAGCGCCGCATGAAAATACGCCATGCGCCCACGCGAAATCAGGCCCGCTCCCGCCAGCGTGTACAGGAGCAGCAGGCCGACCCCGCTCTTGCCGCCGCCGGCCGCGTGCATGAGTAGCGAGATGCAGATCACGTCCATCACCACCTGCACGGTCACCTGCATGGCCACCGAGCTGGTGCGCTTGCGGGCCAGCTGCAGAAAGCCGATGGCCGCCAGAAAATAGATGGCCAGCACGGCCGTGGACAAAAGCGCCAGCGTTTCCTGCGAGGGCTGAAAGCGCTGGAAGCCCAGGTAGGTGATGGCGAGAATAAGGCTGATGATGATGCGGGACAGCGAGAACGCGGCCAGGGTGCGCCACTCGGCGTCGTCGTTGGCGGCCCGTAGGGCGTCGTCGGACGCGCCCAGGGACGGCGCCACGATAGCAACCGCGTTTGGAACAGTGACCGCCGGGGGCGGGACGGTGCTCATGGCCTCAGACCCGGTGCGCGCAATGCGCGGGATCGCGGCAGCTCACGCGGCCTTCGAGGAGCGCGCTGTCCGACTCGGGCATGAAGGTTCCGCAGCGGGCGCACTGCACCATGCGCTCGGCCGATGGCGGCGGCGGTGGTGGTGTATTGGCGGAACCGGACGAGGCTGTGGACGATGGCGACCCTCTCTTGGCGGATTTGAGCAGCAGCACCACAACCACCACCAGGACCAGCAATAACAGTAATTTTCCCAAGGGAATTCGAGACCCGAAAATTCACTGCGACTATGCTAGCAGCATTGGGCGCCTGCATTGGCGCCCGCATTGAGCACCAACCGGCTTTGACGTAAAATGACACCTCGTTTTTCCCCGTTTGCCGTAGGGGTAATTGGGAGGCGTTTCAATAGCCTCTATAGTTTCAACTGCATTTGTAATCCCCTTCCCTGCCTGGCCGACTTAAGTTCCTGCTGCCGGCCCATGGTCGCCTTATAGCATCGCCGTTTCGGATTCATCGTGAGCAAATACCTTTCGGAAAAGATTCTCTCGGTCCACCACTGGACCGACACCCTGTTCAGCTTCACCGCCACCCGCGACCCCGGTTTCCGTTTTCGCAACGGCGAATTCGTCATGATCGGCCTGGAAGTGGAAGGCAAGCCCCTGGTGCGCGCTTACAGCATTGTCAGCGCCAATTACGAAGAGCATCTGGAGTTCCTGTCCATCAAGGTGCAAAGCGGGCCGCTAACCTCGCGCCTGCAGCATGTGAAACCCGGCGATACCCTGCTGGTAAGCCAGAAGCCGGTGGGCACCCTGGTGGCCGACAGCCTGCTACCGGGCAAGACGCTGTGGATGCTTTCTACGGGCACGGGCCTCGCCCCCTTCATGAGCATCATCAAGGACCCCGAGGTCTACGAGCGCTTCGACCGTATGGTGCTGGTGCACGGCTGCCGCCGCGTGGCGGAGCTGGCCTACCGCGATTTCATCAAACACGAACTGCCGGAAAACGAATACTTCGGCGAAGTAGTGCGGAAAAAACTGATTTATTACCCCACCGTGACCCGCGAACCCTTCGACAACCAGGGCCGCATCACCGAATTGCTGGACTCCAACAAGCTGACGCAGGACCAGGGCCTGACCGATCTTTCCCCCGAACACGACCGCGTCATGATTTGCGGCAGCCCTTCGATGCTGAAAGACCTGACCGACCGTTTGAAGGAGCGGGGTTTTGAGGAAGGCAGAGAGAATAAGCCGGCGCATTATGTAATCGAGCGCGCATTTGTGGAGCGCTAGTCAAAAAGTAGTCGTGTCATCTTGCAGCAAGATTTCTTGGTCAATCTAGCGGCTACCGCAATGGGGCAGACCGGGAAAGGGAAATAACGATGGGCGCGTGGGGCATAGACGTGTTTGACAACGATGAGGCATCGGATTGGCTGCATGAGTTGGGCACATCCGGCGACATCGGCTTGCTAAGTGAATCACTGGCATCCGCTGCCGCACCCTATTTGGAAGCGCCCGAAGCCGAGCGTTTGCTGTGCGCCGCCGCCGCTATCGCCGCATCGCTTGAAAAAACAGCCGGGGGCGAGCCGGAAAAGCTCATGGAATGGGCCGTTGCCAGCAATAAGGATGAGGTGCGCGCTTTGGTGCCGGAGGCCATTGCCGGGGTGAGCCGTGTTCTGGCGGATGAGAGCGAACTGCGAGAGCTATGGCAGGAAAACGAAGAGGAATATCCCGCCTGGGAAAGCCAGCTGAAGGGCTTGATTGAGCGCCTGCGAGCCGCGTAAGCCTTTACCCCTTGCCTGCGTCGCGGAACGTTAAGCGGCGAATACGTGAAAACAAAAACGCCGATCAAAAGATCGGCGTTTTTGTTTGAAAATCTGGTCGGGGTGAGAGGATTCGAACCTCCGGCCTCTACGTCCCGAACGTAGCGCTCTACCAGGCTAAGCTACACCCCGTTTATCCGCAAACCCAGCGCCCCTAGAAGGATCGCTCGACCGCGAAAGCCGATAATTGTAGCAGAGCGTCGCGATAAACGGAACCGGCAAATGGTTTCAGCGCCTCGGCCGCCAGGGCGGCTTCCCGGGCGGCGGCCTCGCGGGCGTAGTCCAGAGCGCCGGTGGCGTGGATGGCGGCCACCACTTCGTCCATCTGCTCCAGGCCGCCGTTTTCGATGGCGTTGCGGATCAGGGCTTTTTGCGCCTCGCTGCCGTGGCCCAGGGCGAAAATCAAGGGCAGGGTGGGCTTTCCTTCGGCCAGGTCGTCGCCCACGTTTTTGCCGGTTTCGCCCATATCACCCGAGTAATCCAGCACGTCGTCGATGATTTGAAAGGCCGTGCCCACGTGCATGCCGTAGGCGGCCAGCGCCGCTTCCTCGGCGGGGCTGACGTTGCCTAGAATGGCCCCGACTCGGCAGGCGGCCTCGAACAATTTGGCGGTCTTGTAGCGCACCACCTTTAGATAGCTTTGCTCGTCGATATCGGCGTCGTGCACGTTCATGAGCTGCAGGACTTCGCCTTCGGAAATGATGTTGGTGGCATCGGCCATCACGCTCATCACCCGGGGGGAGCCGACTTCCACCATCATCTGGAAGGCGCGCGAATAGAGAAAATCACCGACCAGCACCGAGGCCGCGTTGCCGAAGACGGCGTTGGCGGTTTGCCGCCCGCGGCGCAGGTCCGATTCGTCGACCACGTCGTCGTGCAATAGCGTGGCGGTGTGGATGAACTCGATCACCGCCGCCATATTGTGAATATGGGCCTTGGGCGCGCCGCAAAGGTTGCCGACAAAGGCCACCAGCGCCGGGCGCAGGCGCTTGCCGCCGGCCTCGATGATGTAGTGCGAAATGCTGTTGATCAGCGCCACTTCGGAACTCAGGCGCTGGCGAATGACCTCGTCCACGGCAGCCATATCTTCCGCAATAACGGCGCGTATCAGGTCCAGTTTGACCGGCTGGTGGGGGGAATTCATCGTTTGGAGGGGCTAAATCACTGTTTCCAAGGGTTTTTCGCCTCAAAGAGGGTTTGACCGGGGCGAAAAAGAATCGTATAATAGCCGGTTCATTCATTGCCTTTCAAATTCGGACACCGTTTAGACGGGTTCGGGGTTGGA
>JACXTT010000406.1_pt1 | contig 72432 bp, 66 predicted proteins | sample 9270951 | NCBI WGS metagenome assembly JACXTT01 (sample SAMN15532306, study PRJNA645909) | rock metagenome | isolation source: weathered quartz diorite | place: Puerto Rico | collected 2017-06-21
GCGGGACGGATCGAGCGCCGGCGTGAGCTCGAACGGGACGCGGCCGAGGCCGCCGCGCGAGGCGCCCGGTTCCGCGCGCTCGCGCTCGAGCTCCGGGCCGACCGCCTCATCGCCTTCCTGCAGGCCGAAGCCCTGCAGGTGCTCGCCGCCGACGGATCCCGCCGTCTCGCGTCGCTCTCGGACGGCCGCTATCGCCTGGCGTGCCGGGAGGACGAGTTCTTCGTGGTCGACACCTGGAACGGCGATGACGAGCGGAGCGTCCGCACCCTGTCTGGCGGCGAGACATTCCTCGCCTCGCTCGCGCTGGCGCTCGCCCTCGCTGACCAGGTCCGCTCGCTCTCGGTCACCGACCGGGCGGGCCTCGACAGCCTGTTCCTGGACGAGGGGTTCGGCACGCTCGACCCCGAGTCGCTCCGCACCGTGATCGACGCCATCGAGCAGCAGGGCGGCGACGGACGGCTCGTGGGAGTGATCACCCACGTGCGGGAGCTCGCCGAGCAGTTCCCCCGCATCGAGGTGGACAAGTCGCCCCGCGGGAGCCGTGTGGCCTTCGTCGGCTGAGCGCTCAGCGAGCGAAGACCTCGCGCCCGCGCGAGACCGTGAGCACCGGCCGGATGCCGCGCGGATCGTCGGCCGACACGGGATCCGCGTCGTACGCGGCGAAGTCGGCCTGCATGCCCGGCCGCAGCCGGCCCTTCTTGTCCTCCAGGTGCGCGAGCGCCGCGCTCCCCACCGTGAACAGCCGAACGGCCTCGTCGCGGTTCATCCGCTGGCTCGGGTCGTGGTGGGTCTCGAGCGCCCACAGCCCCTCCATGGGGTCGAGCGGGGTGATCGGCGAGTCCGAGCCGGCGCCGAGCAGGAGCCCTCTCGCGAGGAGCGCCCCGAACGGGTTCATGGCAGCCGCGCGCTCGGACCCGAGGCGTCGGTCGTACAGTGCGCCGGGGTGTCCCCAGGCCGCGTCGAACGCCGGCTGGATCGAGATCGCGAGGCCGAGCGCGGCCGCTCGTTCGATCTGGTCCGCGGTGCAGAGCTCGAAGTGCTCGATGCGGTGCCGTCGCGCGCGGAAGTGCCGGCGCCCCCGCGAGTCGAGCGCTCGATAGACGCGCTCCCACGCGCTGATCGCCTGCTCGATCGCCGCGTCCCCGATCGCGTGCACGGCCACCTGGAAGCCCGCGAGGTGCGCGTTGTGGAAGAACTCCGCGAGCCCGTCCTCCCGTTCGTAGAGCGCCCCGTGCCCGCCCGCGTCGCGGTAGGGCTCACCGAGCGCCGCCGTCCGCGCCCCGATCGAGCCATCCAAGGAGAGGTCGCCCCCGATCGTCTCCAGGCCGAGGTCCATCACGTACGGGATGTCCTTGTCGGCGACGTAGGGGACGACGTCGACGGGAAGCTGCGCCCGGTGCTCCATGAGGACCTCGATGTCCCGCCGTCCGCGCCAGGCGGGGATGGCCATCTCGTGCAGGCAGGTGACCCCCCGCGACGCGGCGAGCGCCGCGGCCTGGAGCTGCAGCTCGCGGATCTCGTGGTCGGTGAGCGATTCGTGGAACCATCGTTGCACCCGCTCGTTCGCCTCGCGTCGAGCGACCCCGGTCGGGCGCCCGACCTCGTCGCGCTCGATCCCCTCCAGCTCGAGCGCGCCGGACTCCTTGAGCGCGCTCTCGTTCGCGAGCGAGAGGTGCCCGTCGGCCCGCACGAGGATGATCGGGACGTCGCCCAGATCGTCGAGGTCCGGGCCCGAGGGCAGCTCCGGCCGGTCCCAGTGGCTCTCGTCGAATCCGTGGGCGAGGACCTTCGCGGGGCTGTGCGTGAGCTCCTCGGCGACCAGGCCGAGCAGCTCCTCGGCCGACCGCGCACGCTCGATGGGGATCCCCAGGGTGGACAGGCCGGTTCCCGTGAGGTGCACGTGCGTGTCGATGAACCCGGGAAGGATCACGGTGCCGGGAAGCTCGACGAGACGCTCGGCCGACGGCGGATCGCCCACGCCGACGCGTTCGACGTGGCGTTCGTCGACCAGGAGCCACTCCCCGGCCTGCGGATGGCCGAGCGTGTAGACGCGCCGCGCCCGGTAGAGCGTCTTCACGCGCGAAGTATAGGTACCCTGGTCGTTCCGCCGAGTCCCGGTAGACTCGGGGGCTTCCGCCACCCATCACACCGCGCACGACAAGGAGCGTTCGTGGAGGAGATGATCCACACATCCGGGCTGGTGAAGCGGTTCGGCAAGGTCGAGGCGCTCAAGGGCCTCGACCTGGACGTCCCGCAGGGGACGGTGCTGGGCCTGCTGGGGCCGAACGGCGCCGGGAAGACGACGGCGGTCCGCATCCTGACCACGCTCCTCGATCCCGACGGCGGCACGGCCGCCGTCGCCGGCCTCGACGTCGTGGCCGAGCCGGACAAGGTGCGAGAGCGCATCGGGCTCTCCGGCCAGAACGCAGCCGTCGACGAGTACCTGACGGGCTACGAGAACCTCGAGATGGTGGGCCGGCTCTATCACCTGGGGGCGCGACGCTCGCGGGCGCGCGCCCGCGAGCTGCTCGAGCGCTTCGAGCTCGACGACGCCGGCGACCGCCCGGCCAAGACCTACTCGGGCGGGATGCGGCGCCGGCTCGACCTCGCCGCGGCGCTCGTGGCCGAGCCCGAGGTCCTGTTCCTCGACGAACCCACGACCGGGCTCGATCCTCGCAGCCGGACGCAGATGTGGGACACCATCCGGGAGCTCGTTCGAGGCGGATCGACGGCGCTGCTGACCACGCAGTACATGGAGGAGGCCGACCGGCTGGCCGACGACATCGTCGTCATCGACCACGGGCAGATGATCGCCCACGGTCACCCCGAGGAGCTGAAGGCCCGGATCGGAGGGGAACGGGTCGAGGTCGTGCTCGCCGACGGGGCGCAGATCCCGCCCACGAGAGCGGTCCTGGCGGAGCTCTCCGCGGGAGAGATCCGCGTCGAGGAGGAGACGTGCACCGTGACGGCCGCCGTCACCCGAGGCGTGGATGTCCTGCGAGAGGTCCTCGAGGCGCTGAAGGACCGAGCCATCGCGGTCGACGACGTGGGCCTGCGGCGCCCGACCCTCGACGACGTGTTCCTCGCGCTCACGGGCCACGCCGCCGAGGAAGCGACCCCGCAGCCGGACGGGAAACGGGGCGCGAAGGAGCCCGCGCGGGAGGCCGTGTCATGAGCAAGCTCGCCATCACGCTCTCCGACGGGGCGATCGTTGCGAAGCGCAACCTCATCAAGATCAAGCGGGTCCCCGACATCTTCGTGTGGACCCTGATGTCCCCCATCATGTTCGTGGTCCTGTTCGCCTACGTCTTCGGAAGCTCCATCAAGATCCCCGGCGTCTCCTACCGCGAATACCTGATCGCCGGCGTCTTCGTGCAGACGGTGATCTTCGGATCGACCTTCACGGGCGTCGGGATGGCCGACGACATGACCAAGGGGATCGTCGACCGGTTCCGATCGCTGCCGATGTCCCGGTCCGCGGTCCTGGTGGGGAGAACCGCGAGCGACATCGCGTACAACTCGACCTCGATCGCGGTCATGTCCATCACCGGGCTCATCGTCGGGTGGCGCATCCGCACTGGCCCGATCCACGCGATCGGCGGCTACCTCCTACTCCTGCTGTTCGCCTACGCGATGTCCTGGGTCATGGCGTTCGTGGGGTTGAAGGTGGGCAAGGTGGAGGTCGTGAACAACGCATCGTTCATGGTCATCTTCCCGCTGACGTTCATCGCCAACACGTTCGTGCGCGGCGACCTCCTGCCCGGCCCCCTCAAGACCTTCGCCGACTGGAATCCCGTCTCGTCGGTCGCGCAGGGGGTTCGTCAGGCGTTCGGGAACACGGGCAACCTGCCGCGGCCGACCGTCTGGTCCCTGCAACACCCCGAGCTGTACACACTCATCTGGGTGGCGATCATCCTGGCGATCTTCGTCCCGCTGTCGGTTCGGCAGTACCTGCGCGCCGCCAGCCGCTGACCCTCAATCGCCCGCCGGGCGTCGTCGACATTTCAGGGGGACGATGCCAGAGCTGCGAGGGGGACGCGCCGTGCCTCGCTGGTGGCTGGCTCTGGGCCTCGCTGGCCTCGGGGTGGCTGCCGGCGTGCTCGCCATGCCCCTGGACTTCCGTGATCGTCTCGCGATCCTCCTGGCGGTCACAGTCGGCACGCTCACGGTCCTCGGCGTGCGCGGCTCGGCCGACCTCCGCCGGACCCGCGCCCGGTACCAGGCGCTCGTCGAGCAGCTCCCGGGCGCGGTGTACATGGCGGAGTTCGAAGCGGCGGGCAGCTGGCTCTACGTGAGCCCCCAGATCGAGCGGATCCTCGGGTACACCGCCGACGCGTGGATCGAGGACCCGACCCTCTTCGACCGCATCATCGAGCCGGAGGACGAGGCCGGATACCGCGCCGCCGAGGCGCGAAGCCGCGAGACCGGCGGTTGGCTCTCGGCCGAATATCGGATGCGCGCGAAGGACGGGCGCGTCGTCTGGATCCGCGACGAGGCCATGCTCGTGCGCGACGCGATCGGCAGGCCGCTCTTCCATCAGGGGCTGCTCTTCGACATCACCGAACGCAAGCGGATCGAGGTGCAGCTGCAGGCGCTGCAGGCCGAACGGGCGCGCCTCCTCGACCGCACGGTGCAGGCGACCGAGCAGGAGCGTTCGCTGATCGCGATGGAGCTGCACGACGGCCCGATCCAGCACCTGTCCGCGGTCGCGCTCAAGCTCGAGACCCTCGGGCTCGCGCTTCGCCGCCCTCAGGGATCGAGCGACCTGCGGTCGCGCGTCCGTCCGATCCAAGAGCGCCTGACCGAGGAGATCGACGGCCTGCGCCGCATCATGCGGGAGCTGCGGCCGCCGGCCCTGGACGAGCGCGGCCTGGAGGCCGCCCTCATGGATCACCTGAACGCGATCCAGACCTCGACGTCGGTCACGTGCACGGTCCGCTCGACGCTCGGGGGGCGCCTGGATTCGACGCAGGAGACCGTGCTGTTCCGCGTCGCCCAGGAGGCGCTCACGAACGTCGTGCGCCACGCCGGCGCCCGGCACGCGTGGGTGACGCTCTCGCAGGCGCCGGGCTCCGTGGTGCTCGAGGTCCGCGACGATGGCTCGGGCTTCGACCCCGCCGAGATGCGGCGACTCGGCAACGAGGGGCATTTCGGCCTGATCGCCATGCGCGAGCGGGTCGAGATGGCGGGGGGCTCCTGGGGCATCGAGTCGTCGCCCGAGGGCGGCACCGTGATCACCGTCCGCCTCCCCCGCGCCGAGGCCCGCGAGGGGCGAGTGAACCTGGCGGCCGTTCGCGCCGATTGATAGAGCATGAAGTGGGAACCGGAGTCCGGCGTCGGCGTCCGCGTCCTGCTGGTGGATGACGACGCGTACCACCGCGAGGCCCTGCGCGAGGTGCTCGAATCCCTCGAGTTCAGCATCGTCGGCGAGGCGGCCGACGGCGCCGAGGCGATCGAGCAGGCCGAGCAGACGAGCCCCCACGTCGTGCTCATGGACCTGCGCATGCCGGTCCTCGGGGGGATCGAGTCGACCCAGGCGATCCGCCGCCGGCAACCGGCCGTCCAGGTCATCATCCTGACCGCGTTCGACGACTTCGGCCTGCGCGTGGCCGCCGAGGACGTCGGCGCGTACTGCTACCTGCCCAAAGGCTCCTCGGCGGAGCTCATCAGCCACTCGATTCTCCGGGCGAGGGACTACACGGTCGCCTGAGCCGGCTTGCCAAACCGCGTTCCGCCCTGCATATTTCTCTATGACCATAGGGAAATAGGAGGGAGGGCGCATGATCCAGTTCCGGCTCGACCCGCGGTCCGGGGTCTCCACGTACCTCCAGGTCGCTCGCCAGGTGCGACAGGCGATCCGCCTGGGGATGCTCCGGCCGGGCGACCAGCTGCCGACCGTGAAGGAGGTCGTCGCGGCGCTCGCGATCAACCCCAACACGGTCCTCAAGGCCTACCGTGAGCTGGAGCACGAAGGGCTCGTCCAAGGCCGGCCGGGCCAGGGGACGTTCGTCATGAAGACCCTGGGCGGGCCGCCGCTCGGCAATCGCGCGGCCCTGCGCCGCGGGCTCGACCGGTGGATCCGAGGCGCGCTCGAGGCGGGCCTCGAGGCCGACGACCTCATCGCCCTGTTCGAGACGGCCCTTCGCGACATCCATGAGGAGGGCGTGGCATGAGCGGCCCGGCGCTCCTCGCGACCGGCCTGAGCAAGCGCTACCGCCGAGGCCGCTGGGCGCTTCGCGACTGCACGCTCGAGGTGCCCGAGGGCCGCGTCGCGGCGCTCGTCGGCCCGAACGGCGCCGGGAAGACGACGCTCCTGCACCTTGCGACCGGGCTCCTGGAGCCGACGGCCGGATCGGTCCGGGTCCTCGGCGCCGACCCCTTCCGCGACCTCGCCGTCCTCTCCGACCTCGGCTTCGTGGCCCAGGACGTCCCCCTCTATCGCGGCTTCCGGGTTGCGGAGATGCTCGCGTTCGGGCGCCACCTGAACGAGCCGTGGGACGAGGCCCCGGTCCGCGATCGTCTGGAGGGGCTGGGGATCCCGCTGGAGGATCGCGTCGGGAACCTGTCGGGCGGGCAGCGCGCCCAGGTCGCCCTCGCCCTCGCGCTCGCCAAGCGGCCGCGGCTCCTGTTGCTGGACGAGCCGCTCGCGAGCCTCGATCCGCTCGCGCGCCGTGACTTCCTCCGCATCCTCATGGAGGGCGTGGCCGACGGGGACTCCACGGCCGTGCTCTCCTCGCACCTCATCTCCGACCTCGAGCGGGTCTGCGACTACCTGATCCTGCTGTCGTCGGCGCGCACCCAGGTGGTCGGTGACATCGAGCAGCTGCTCGGCACCCATCGCGTGCTGACGGGACCGCGGAAGGACGTCGGGCACGTCGCGGGCGTCGCTTCGATCGTGCAGGAGTCCCACGCCGAGCGCCAGACGACGCTCTTCGTTCGCACCGACGGGCCGATCCTCGACCCGGCATGGGAGGTGCACGAGGTGAGCCTCGAGGACCTGGTCCTCGCCTACCTCGGCCAGCCCGCGGCGTCGGCGCTCCCCGAGCCGCGCCTGGCCCCGATCGGAAGGCAGGTGTCGCGATGATCTGGGTGTCCTGGCGGCAGCATCGCCTGCAGGTGCTCGCCGGCCTGATCGGCGCCGCAGCGATCGGGGCGTTCCTGCTCGAGACCGGCCCGGGCATCCTGCATGCGTTCCGGGCGACCGGCCTCGCGCACTGTCTCGCGACGCCCGGCGCGGAGTGCGGCGACCTGACCGACGCGTTCCTCAACCGCTACACCGGCCTGCAGTTCGTCGCGATCCTGTTCCTGGTCCTGCCCGTCTTCGCGGGGCTCTTCTGGGGCGCGCCGCTCCTGCCGCGCGAGCTCGAGCAGGGCACCCACCGGCTCGCGTGGACGCAAGGGGTGGGCCGCACGCGCTGGCTCGCAACGAGGCTGGCGCTGGTGGGCGCGCTCACGGCGGCGAGCTTCTCGCTGTTCGCGTGGTGGCTCTCGTGGTGGAGCCGGCCGCTCGTGATCGCCTCTGACGACCGCTTCGCGCAGGGCATCTTCGACATCCGAGGGATCGTCCCGGTCGCCTACGCGCTCTTCGCGATCGGGCTCGGCGTGGCCGCCGGCGCGCTGATCCGCCGGACGCTCCCCGCGATGGCGGCGACCCTCGGCGGGTTCATCGCCGTGCGGGTCGTCGTCGAGTTCTGGGTCCGCAAGCACTACCTGGCCGCGAAGGTGCTCTCCGAGCCGTTCTTCAAAGGAATGAGCGGTGTCGGCAAAGGCGCGTGGGTCCTGTCCGCCAGGACGGTCGACGCGGCCGGCCACCTCCTCGGGCCGGGCGGCGGCGTCGAGGGCAACCTCATCCAATCGCGGTGCCCGGAGCTCGGGCTCCAGAACAACGCATTCCCGGGCAAGGATGCCATCCAGGCCTGCCTGCAGCGGATCGGCGCGAGGACCATCAGCGTCTACCAACCAGGCAGCCGCTACTGGTCCTTTCAGTGGATCGAGTCAGGGATCTTCCTCCTGCTCGCGGCCGGCCTCGTCGCGCTCAGCATCTGGTGGGTGCGCCGGCGCATCGTGTGAGGAGGGCTGCGGTCCGCCGGCGCTCGTTCGGCGCACCCACTCGCGGAGGAACCGAACGGCGCCGCTGAGCTCGCTCGCGCTCACGGCGTGCGGTTCCGCGTACGCGACCTGCACGCCCTGGAGCGTCTCGGGCACGTCCTGCCCCTGGATCGCGAGCAGGGCCGCGGTGATCGGCAGGCCATGGGCGACGACCAGCAGGTTCGCTTCGGCGCTCGCGAGGAGCGACTGGTATGCGGCGCAGTACCGGGCGATCGAGTCGACGCGGCTCTCGCCGCCGCCGGGGATCGGATCGGTGAGCGGGTGCGTGCGCTGCCAGAGGCGCAGGTCCTCGACCGGACGTCCCTCGAACTCACCCACACGGACGTCGTCGAGGTCCGGGACGACCAGACGCGGGATCGGCCGGCCCTCGAGCGCGATGTCCGCCGTCTCGCGCGTTCGCGGGAAGCGCGAGGTGACGCAGAGGTCGATCGGCTCGTCGCGAAGCCGCTCCCCGAGGGCCTTCGCCTGCCGGCGTCCGGCGCGCGTGAGCGCGTAGTAGTGATACGGGTCGCCGTTCAGCAGACCCTTGGCGCTCGCCGTGCTCTCGCCGTGCCGAACGAGGATCGCCCGGTCCACGCCGGGAGGGTAGCTCACGCGGGACGGCGCAGGAGCGCGTACCGAAGCACCTCGCGGAACCCGAGGCGCCGGTACACGGGTTCGCCGAGCGGACTCGCGGACAGCACGGCGAGCGTCGCACCCGTCGCGAAGCCGTCCTGGACGGCCCGGGCCGTGACCGCTGCGCCGTAGCCCTTGCCGCGGTGCTCGGCGGGCGTCGCCACGGCGTAGATGCACACGATGTCCTCGGTGGTGAACCCGACCGCGGTCGAGACCGGCCGGCCGCCCGCGTAGGCGACGTAGTAGCCGACGCCGGGGTGCGAGCCGATCGAGGGTCCGTAGTTCGGAGCGAACAATCCCTCCGTGACCCCGAAGCCAAGCTCGGCGACGCGCTGGGCCTCGCGAAGCGCCGATCCCTGGACCCGAACGACCTCCGCGTCCACGCTTCGCGGGATGGCGAGGTCAGCCGGCGCGAGGGCCATCCCCGGCTCTCGATCATCGAGCGTGAGGCCGATCCCGCGGGCGGCCGCTTCGGTTCGGGGGGTGCGCCCGGCCCACATCATGACCGCGGCCGGCACGCCGTCCGCCTCGATCCTCGCCACCTCGCTCGCGAGCGTGCCGGGGTCGATCTCATGGTCGGCCCAGACGCAGTTCAGATCCGGAAGTGGCAGGGCGGGTAGCCGGACCACGTCGTACCCGGCATGGTGCTCCGTCCAGCCGCCCATCACGGGCACCGCGATCAGATCCTGTCGGTGCATCCCGTTCCAGAGGCGCTCGGCGAGGTCCTCGTCCATGCCCGCTACATCTTGACCTGAGCGAAGGGGCGTCGCGGGTCATTCGACCGAGCTTGCCCCGGTCGGGGTGGGCGAACCATGAACCCCCTTGCCGAGGCTCGCTCCGGAAGCCCGGCACGTTGGTACCCTCGCGGCCATGACCAGGCGGGCGCTCGTCCTGCTCGCTGCGATCGTGCTGGTGGGCTGCAGCTCGGCCCTTCACCCGACCGTCATCGGCCCCGCGACCACCGCGTCGAGCCCCTCGTCCGGTGCGCCCTCTCCACGACCGTCGACGATCGCCGCGAGCCGTTCGAACCCCACGCTCCCGCCCGCGAAGCCCTTCGTCTCTCCCATCCAGCCCGGCAACAAGCCGAACGCGATCGTGGGCGACGTGAACGGGATGATGCCGGCCCGGGACCTCGTCGGCGTCGCGCCCAACTGCGTGACGGCCCGCGCGGCGGCGCCGAGCCTTGGGCTGCTGCTCGCGACCGCCCGCGACGCGGGGGTCGTCCTCAGCATGGACGAGTGCTACCGCCCGCTCTCCGGCCAGGTGTCGGTGCGGCAGACCTGGACCGCGGCCGGCAACAGCTCGTGCGCCGCTCCGGTCGTCACCACCTCGACCGGGAAGCCGAAGGGAACCTCGATGCACGGATGGGGAGAGGCCGCCGACTTCGGCGAAGGGGCCGGCTCGATGACCTTCGGCTCGCCCGGCTATGCGTTCCTCTCGGACCAGGCGGGTCGGTTCGGCTGGAACCACCCCGGCTGGGCGCAGCCCGGCGGGAGCACCTGCCCCGAGGCATGGCACTGGGAATGGGTGGGCGACGGCGGCATCCTGCACGATTCGCCGGTCCGGGCCGACGTGGTGAGCCTGGTCGCGTCCTGGGACGGGTCCGGCTACTGGATCGTGACCGGCCTGGGGTCGGTGCGTCCCCACGGGGACGCGACCGACGCGGGCTCCCTCGGCGCGCGGCTCGCGTGGCTGGTCGCGGGCGCGGCGCGCACCCCCGACGGCGGCGGCTACTGGCTGGCCGGGATCGACGGCTCGGTCTACTCGTTCGGCGACGCGCTGTCCTTCGGCTCCGCCGTCGCCCCGCCGGGGCAGCCCATCGTCGGGATGGCGCCGTCGGCCGATGGCCACGGGTACTGGCTCGCCGCCGCGGACGGCACCGTCGATGGCTTCGGCGCCGCGGGTTCCTACGGCTCCCCGGCGGCCTCGGGGCGGCGACTCGCCCGTCCGATCGTCGCGATCGCGGCGACCCCCGATGGCCTCGGGTACTGGCTCGCCGGTGCCGACGGTTCCGTGTACGCGTACGGCGACGCGGGGTCTTACGGCTCGGCCGCCGGTCGGCACTTGCGGGCGCCGATCGTGGCGATGGCGGGCACCGCCGACGGCCTCGGGTACTGGCTCGCCGGTGCCGACGGTTCCGTGTTCGCGTACGGGGACGCCGTAGCTCACGGCAGCGCCGCTCGGCTCGCGCTCCCGGAGCCCGTGGTGGGCATCGCCTCGACCCCCGACGGCGGCGGCTACTGGCTGGTGGCGGCGGACGGCATCGTCCTCGCCTTCGGAAGCGCCGCCGTCCACGGCGTGACGGCCCGAACGAGCACGGCGGCCCGGCACCCGTGGGTGCAGTGACGCAGGACTAGCCGGGCAGCTCGGTCGGCGTGACGTCGAGCGTGATCGTGCGGCCGCCCCGGTAGATCGTCATCGCCGTCGCGCGGTCGATCGAGCGCGCGTCCATGAGTCGCTGGAGGTCGTCCATCGTCCCGACGTCCGATCCGTCGATCTGCAGGATGAGGTCCTCGGAGCGCAGCCCGCCGCGGTGGGCCGGGCTTCCCTCGACGACCTCGACCACCTCGATGCCCGAGTCCCGGCCGGTCTGCTCGGCGAGCCGGGGAGGGAGCGGACGGGGCCCCCCGGCGATCCCGAGGTAGGCGCGGCGCACTCGCCCCTCCGTGATGAGCGCGGCGATGATGCGCCGCGTCGCGGTGTTGATCGGGACGGCGAGGCCGAGCCCCTGTCCGATCCCGGGGCCCACCACCGCCGTGTTGATCCCGACGACGCGGGCCGACGCGTCGGCCAGCGCGCCGCCCGAGTTCCCCGGATGCAGGGCGGCGTCGGTCTGGATCACGTTCTCCACCACCCGTGTGACCGACCCGGACCGCGTGGGGAACGAGCGGCCGAGCGCGCTCACCACGCCCGCCGTGACCGAGCCGTTGAAGCCGAGCGGGTTGCCGATCGCGACCACGAGCTGGCCGACGCGAAGGCCGGACGCGTCCCCGAGCCGGGCGGGAGTGAGGTCGGCGCCCGTGGCGCGCACGACGGCCATGTCCGACAGCGGGTCCGCGCCCACGACCTCGAGGCCGACCTCCTCCCCGTCCACGAACGTCGCGGAGCCGCCGTCGCTGCCGTGCACGACGTGCGCGGAGGTCAGGACGAAACCGTTCTCGGTGATGGCCACGCCGCTGCCGCTTCCCTCGGCGCGTCGCTCGCCGCGGGTGCGCTTCCACACGCGGAGCGACGCCACCGATGGCAACAGGTGCTCGACGACGCGCGTCACGACCCGCGAGTACGCGTCCAGGGCCTCGTCGTCCCGCGCCGCTGGAGACGCGTCCCCGAGCTGGTCGCCCCCCGCGACGGCCTCGAGGAAGCGCAGATCGGTCACGAGCGGGGAACGTGCGGCATGAGCGCGTCGGGCGGGATCACGCCGAGCCTCCCCGCACGGTAGTCCTGGATCGCCTGAACGAGCTCCTGCTCGGTGTTCATGACGAACGGGCCGTACGCGGCGACCGGCTCGCCGATCGGCCGGCCACCGAGGACGAGCACCTCGAACGCGGGGCTGCTCCCATCCTGCCGCTCCGCCGCCGCGACGATCAGGTAGTCCCCGGCCCCGAACACCGCCAGCTGACCACCCTCGATCGGGCGGCCCTCGTCGCCCACGCTCCCCGATCCGGCCAGGGCGTACACGAGCGCGTTGAAGTCGGTTCGCCACGGCAGGCGCAGGCGCGCGCCCGGCGCGATCGTGGCGTGCAGGTACGTGATCGGCGTGTGCGTCGAGCCCGGTCCGGCGAACCCCGCGACCTCGCCGGCGATGATCCGCACGAGCGCGCCGCCGTCCTCGGAGGCGAGCAGCGAGACCTGAGGGCCTTCGATCGACTGGTACGCGGGTGGCGTGAACTTCTCGGCGGCCGGCAGGTTCACCCAGAGCTGGATCCCGTGGAACAACCCGCCGCTCATGACGAGCGCTTCGGGCGGCGTCTCGATGTGCAGGATGCCGGCACCGGCCGTCATCCACTGCGTGGCGCCGTCGGTGATGAGCCCGCCCCCGCCGTGGGAGTCCTGGTGCTGGAACGCCCCGTCGATCATGTACGTGACGGTCTCGAACCCGCGGTGCGGGTGCCACGGCGTGCCCTTCGGCTCGCCGGGGCCGTAGTCGACGGCGCCCATCTGGTCCATGTGCACGAACGGGTCGAGCGACGCGAGGTCCACGCCGTGGAACGCACGGCGCACGGGGAAGCCCTCGCCCTCGAGGCCTCGCGGAGCGGTGGTCACGCTCACGACGGGCCGGGGACGGGACTCCGGGTCCGGCTCGGGGATCCTGGGGAGGGCGAGGGTATCGGCCGTAACGGCTGGCATGGCGGTCTCCGGTTTCGTCGGGTGAGGCTGTTGCAGCCCGGAACGCCGGGTCCCCCCAATGCTATCCGCTTCAGCCGTTCGTCAGAAGTGCCCGAAGCAGCCGAACGTGTTGTTGTCGCTGTCCGTCCCGTCTGGGCAGGTCGTGTTGCTCCAGACCGGTGGGATGAGGAACACGGCCGATCCCATGTTCTTCGCGCCGAACAGGTCCGCGTTGGTGAAGTTCACCCCCGAGATCGTCGCGCCGCTGAAGTTCGCACCCTCGAGGTTCGCCCGGCTGAGGTCGGCGAAGAGCACGTCGGCGAGCGACAGGTCGGCGCCCTTCAGCCATGCGTCCGGGAGGCTTCCCGAGAGCGAGATCCTGGTCAGGTCGCACCCGCCGCAGATGAGCCGCGACGCAGGTCCCGCGGGACCGGCCGGTCCCTGCGGTCCCGGCGGGCCGGCAGGGCCCGTATCACCCTGAGGTCCCTGCGGGCCGGCAGCGCCTGGGCTGCCCGCTGGTCCGGCCGGCCCGGCCGGACCGGTGTCACCCGTCGCCCCCTTCGGACCCTGAGACCCGGCCGGACCCTGTGGACCTGCGGGCCCTTGAGGTCCGGTCGCGCCGGCTGGGCCCGGAGGCCCAGTGGGCCCCGGCTGGCCGGCCTGGTTCCACGAGAGCGCCGTCTCGTCCTTGTCGCACGAGTCGCTCTGCGGATCGATGACGCGCAGCGTTCCTTTCCTCGTGTTGTAGCACGCGGAGATGACACCGCCCGAGGGGATCGAGGCGAGGGCCACCGATCCCACCACGAGGAAGGTGAGGGCCGAAGCCACCACCGCGGCCGCGGCCCTCGAGCCCAGCGCACGCCTCAGGAGGCGCGCCGCTCCTTGTCCCGACGTTCCTCGTCCATAGGCCATCTCCCCATCCCCCTCCCCGTCAGCTCCCCGGCATCGACCTGCATTCCGAGGCTCGACCACCGCCCGTGCCACAGGGGGTCATAGCGCTCGAGCGAGCCGTCGCGGCGACCGAACACCAGGTCGCGCGGCGACGGATAGTGGCGGCGAGCCGGGTTGTTGACTGTGCCGGCCTCCAGGGTGCCCTCGACCCAGAGCGGGTCGACCCAGGGGGCCTCGCGGGCGAACCACGCCTGCACCGCCGCGGGGCGGAAGACGGCCGACTGCGCGCGTAGCGCGCTCGCGAGCAGCTCCGGGTTGGTGTTGCGATCCCAGGCGCTTCGCATTCGACCCTCCGTTTCGGTAACCCGGCTACCTCGGCTGCCCGAGGCCCGTGGCTTTGCGTCCCCGCCTCTCGGCGGGTTTGCCGTTTCGACTACCCCTACATCGCCGCGGGCTAGGAGTTCGTTCCGGGGCCGAACGGGCGAAAAGCGGCGGCGGTCCTCCGTAGGTCGAAAGTCGGCGAGGAGGCGCTCTCGATCTCCTCCAGCCCCACCGCCGCCTTCAGCTCCCTGATGTCCTGCGCGAGGGACGAGTCTGCGGCGGTCCCTTCCAGGGAGCGATCAGGCGGGAGCCTGCTCGCGCTTGACGGGGGGCGCTCGGGGCGCCGAAGGTTGGGCCATGGAGAGGACGCGGACCGAGGCTCGGCCGGCGGGAGCGGTCGCCGCCGGCCGGAGCCCGCATCGAGGGCCGACGGTCGTGGCGGTGGCGGTCGTGATGGCGCTTGGGGCGGCACTTCGGCTGTACCGGATCGGGTCGCAGCCGCTCTGGGTGGACGAAGCGACGAGCCTGCAGTTCGCCCACCTATCGCTCGCGCGGCTCTGGAGCTGGCGGGCGATCGCCGACGCGGGGAACCCGCCTCTGTACTACTCGCTCCTGCACGTCTGGGTGGCGCTCGGCGACCGCGAGTGGATCCTTCGGCTCCCCTCGGCGATCCTCGGCACGCTCACCGTCCCGTTCGTCTATGCGCTCGGGCGGACGATCCGCGACCACCGGCTGGGGATCCTCTCGGCGCTCATCTTCGCCGTGGCGCCGTTCCAGGTCTGGTACGGGCAGGAGGCGCGAGGCTACGCGCTCCTCACCCTGGGCGCGGCCGCCGCCATGCTGGGCGTCGCGGCGTTCCTGCGGCATCCCGAGCGGGCGAGCAGGCTCCGGACGGCGATCCGGCCACTCCTCGCATACTCGTTGGGCACTGGCGTCGCGCTCCTCGCCCACGACACGGCGGTCTTCCTGCCGATCGCCGCGAACCTCCTGGTGCTCGGGTGGTGGCTGGTGCACCGGCGAACGCCGCACGGATTCCTGCGGACGTGGATCGTCGCCCAGATCGGCGCGCTCGTCGTATGGAGCGCCTGGCTTCCCGCGTACCTCCGACAGCTCTCGAGCGGCGCCGCGTACGCGTGGATCCCGAAACCGAGCGCGCGCGGCGTGCTGGACGCCGTCGAGGCGGTCGCGGGTGGCTACGGCGCGTCGCCCAGGCTCCTGACGCTGCTCGTCGTGTTGGCCCTCGCCGCGATCGGTCTGTGGAGCTGGCGCGGCGAGCGCCGTTGGATCGCGTTCGTGGTCGTCTTCGCGCTCGCGGCGCCCCTCGGCGAGCTGGCCGCGAGCCTCTGGCGACCGGTGTTCCTCACGCGGACCCTGGTCTGGTCCGGCCTGCCGCTCTGCGTCGCGATGGCCGCGGGCATCCTCGCCATCCGCCCGCGCGCGCTCGCGTCGGCGGCGCTCGCCGCCCTCCTCGTCCTCACCGGGCTCAGCCTGTGGACGGGCTTCTCCGACCGGCCGAAGGAAGCCTGGGACCAGGTCGCGGCCTACGTCGATGCCCGAGCGAAGCGGGGCGACGCGATCGTGTTCAGCGTCGACTTCCTGCGGATCCCGTTCGACTACTACTCGCGGCTTCCGCGTGACCTCTCGATCCCGGAGCTCGGCCTGCCCGGCGCGCCCGACGACGCGATCCTGCTGCATGACGCGACCGCGACCCGCCGGCGCGTCTGGCTGATCGTGAGCCACCAGCGGATCGGCATCGACGCGGTGATCGCGGCCCTCGGGACGAACGATCAGCTCGTCGGCTTCGAGCAGTTCGTCGGCGTGGACGTCTACCTGTACGACCAGGGCTCAGGCTGAGGTGATGTCCTTCCACACCTGCAGCCAGGCCGCGTAGTTCGACGGGATCTGGGTCGGGATCGAGGCGTCGAGGCTGGCGGGATTCGAGAGGCCCACGGCCGCGATCAGCGAGGGCGCGAGCGAGGCGAGCGTCGCCTGGTTCGTGGGCAGCTGGTCGTAGCGCTGCGTGTACACGGTCTGCGCCTGCGGCGACAGGAACCAGTTGAGGAGCGCATAGGCGCCGTCCAGGTCCTTCGCGTGCGCGCCGATCGCATACCCGCAGGTCCAGGTGAGCGAACCCTCCGACGCCGGGGTGTACACCACGGGGACGTTGGCCTTCGTGAGCCCGACGTCGGAGCCCTTGTAGCCGAACCCCGCCACCACGTCACCGCTCTTGAACAGGTTCGAGAAGTCCGAGCCGCTCGTGAAGAACGCCTTGATCTGCGAGCGGTGGTCGACGTACCAGCTCTTGATCTGCGCGAGGTCCGCGTCGGTCAGGTTGTACGGGTCGCTCATCCCGAGCGCGAGGGCCGCCATCGCGATCCCGTACTTGGGGTTGTCCTCGATCGTGACCTTGCCCAGCAGCGCGGGATCCTCGATCAATTGTTTGAACGAGGCGACGCCGCCCGGCACCTGCTGGGTGTTGGAGATGATGCCGGTCGTGCCGCCGAACGCGGGCACGAGGTACACCTTCCCGCCGCTCCGGATCTGCTCGCTGTTCTCGTAGTACGGGAACAGCGTGTTCCACGCGGTCAGCCGCCTCGTGTCGATCGGCTGGATGAGCCCGCTCGACACCAGGCGGTGGGTGTCGGTCAGGCACGCGTAGACGACGTCGGCGGCGAACCCGCCCTGGAGCTTGGCGACCGCCTGGTCCTCGGCGGTGAACGTCGTCGCCTCGAGCTTGAGCTTCGGGTTCGCCTGCGTGAAGGGGTGGATGACGTCGGTGAGGAGCGCCTTGTCGAGCGTGAGGAGGGTCACGGTGCCGCTCGGGCCGGAGCCCTTCGAGCACGCGGCGCCCGCCAGCGCGAGCGCGAGCAGGAGCGCGGCGAGACGGCGGGTGGGCGTGCCCGGCTTCATCGGTTCCCGGGAGCATAGACATGTCCGCCTCGAGCGAGCCAGCCCAAACGCGGACCGCTTGGATGCTTCTTGAGCCCTAAGTCGGAAACGCCCCGATCTTGCTGCTCGCGTTCTCGGTGAACCAGATGTGGCCATCGGGCCCTCCGGTGATGCCCAGCGGAAAGCTGTGCGCGGTCGGGGTAACGAACTGGGTAATGACACCCGCGGGCGTGATACGAGCGATCCTGCTGCCGTCGTATTCGGTGAACCACACGTTGCCGTCAGGTCCGACGGTGATCTCGTATGGAGTACTCCCTGCAGCGGGGATCCGGTACTCCACGACGGTTCCGTCGGTCGTGATCGTCCCGATCTTGTTTCCGTGCGCTTCGGTGAACCACAGCTTCCCGTCAGGGCCGGAGACGATCCCCAAGGGAACCCCGTCGACAGTTGGGACGCCGAACTCGGTGACGGCTCCAGAGGTCGTGATCCGGCCGATCCTGTCACGGGTCGGTTCGGTGAACCACAGATTGCCGTCCGGCCCCAGCGCGATTTCCTCGGGGGAGGCGTCGGGCGAGATTCGGAACTCCGTGAACACACCCGACGTCGTAAGGCGATCGACCTGATCGGTGAGTTCCTCGGTGAACCAGAGGTTCCCGTCGGACCCGACCGCGATCCCCGCTGGGTTGCTCTTGTCGATGGGCGTCGGGAATTCGGTGAAGACCCCGGAGGGTGTCAGACGCCCGATCTTGCTGGCAGAGTTCTCCGTGAACCACAGGTTGCCGTCGGGACCGGTGACGATCCCGAGTGGACGGCTCAGCGACGTGGGAATCGAGAATTCCGTAAAGACCCCGTTCGTTGTGACCCGAGCTATCTGATTCCCGAGGTTCTCGGTGAACCACAGGTTGGCGTCGGGGCCGATCGTGATGTGAGCGGGTCCGCTCGCGAAGAGGGGGACAGGAAACTCTCTGCCGCGCACCGCAGCTCGAGCGTGAACGCCGATCGTCTGAGGTAGCGCAAGACTGAGCAAGACCAGGGCCAGAGCCCGTTTCGATCTCGTGGCGTACCTCCTCGCTTGTCGAACGGTAGGACAACGACTCGAGAGACACAATGGTCTTGAGCGTGCTCCTCCTTTCGCTGTCGAAAGCTCCCGGCGTGTTGAGGGGCTGTGACATGGCAGGCGGGCTCCGGCTGGCTCGCCGGGAAGGTGCTACAAGTAGAGCATGGCCCGGCCCGTCAAGATCCGGCTGCTGAGCGCCTCGCTCGGGCTCGCGCTCGCGATCACGGCCGTCGTCGCCGTCGCGGCGCGCGCCTCCTCGATCCCCCAGCTCCCCCCCGTCACCCCGCAGGCGCTGCTCGCTTCAGTCATCCGTGCCGCCGAGTCGAACGGGCCGCCGGTCTCCGGGCGCGTGACGGCGCACCTAGACCTCGGGATCCCCTCCCTCCCCGACGCCCTGGTGGGCCAGAGCCCGGCGAGCCTCAGCACGGTGGTGCGCGAGCTGTCCGGCGACCACCGCTTCCGCGTCTGGAGCTCCTCTGACGGGATCCGCGTCGCCGAGCTGCTGTTCGCGGCCGAGCGATCGATCACCGTCAGCCGGACCGACGCGTGGGCGTGGGACTCGACGACGTTCACCGCGTATCACCTCGGCCGAATGCCGAAGCTCGGGAGCGCGCCCGACCTCACCACGCCGACGGTCCCCGCCGACCTCGTTGACCCGGAGCGGCTTGCGGCGCACGCGCTCGCCGCGGCCGACCCGACGACCGCCGTGTCGGTCGGGACCGCGGAACGCATCGCCGGCCGCGCCTGCTACGTGCTGGTGCTCGAGCCGCGCACGCCGGCAACCTTGGTCGGGCGCATCGAGATCGGGATCGACGCCGAGACTCGCGTGCCGCTCTCGGTGACGGTGTTCCCGAAGGGCAGCACGCGCGCGGCGATCCGGGTCGCCTTCACGGCCGTGAGCTTCGACCCCATCGATCCGACGACGTTCCGCTTCTCCCCGCCCGCCGGCGCGACGGTCGTCACGCCGAGCCATGCCGGATCCGGTGCGCAGACGTCGGGTCATCGGCTGCCGATCCAGCCATCCTCGGCCTATCTGCCGAAGGTCTTCGGCAGCGGGTGGTCCACGGTCGTCGCGGTGCCGGTCACGGTGGATGCGACCGCGCTCGGCTCGAGCCCCGAGGGCAGGGCGCTAGCCGAGCTCATCCCCTTCTCCGGCCGGCTGTTCTCGATCCGGCTGGTCCAGCACGGGGACGATCACTGGCTCCTCTACGGGCTCGTCCCGCAGTCCGCGCTCGCCGCCGCGGAGTGGGAGCTTCCCTGAGCGCGGTCCTCGCCAGGGGCCTGACCAAGCGGTACGGCGAGCTGCCGGCGGTCGACGGGCTCGATCTGCAGATCGACCGAGGCGTCCTCTACGGGTTCCTCGGGCCGAACGGCGCGGGCAAGACGACCACCATTCGCATGCTGCTCGGCCTGATCTTCCCGACCGGGGGCGAGGTCGAGGTGCTGGACCAGCCGGTCTTCGGGCACGAGGGCTCCGGCAGCCCGGCCCTGCACAAGGTCGGCGCGCTCATCGAGGAACCCGCGTTCTGGTCGTATCTGTCGGGGCGGCGGAACCTCGAGTACTTCACGCGCGCCGCCGGGCCGCGCGCCGAGCAGCGGGCGCGCCTCGCGCGCATCGACGACGTGCTGCGCACGGTCGGGCTGGCCGAGGCGGCGAACAAGCGGGTGAAGGCGTACAGCCAGGGCATGCGGCAGCGCCTGGGCATTGCGCTCGCGCTGCTCGGCGAGCCGGAGCTGCTGGTGCTCGACGAGCCGACGAACGGGCTGGACCCGCAGGGCATGCGCGAGATCCGGCTGCTGCTGCAGCGGCTGGCCGGCGAGGGAACGACCGTGTTCGTGTCGAGCCACCTGCTCGCCGAGGTCGAGGCGATGTGCGACCGGGTGGGGGTGCTCGCGCAGGGGAGGCTGGTGGCCGACGGACCGCCGGGCGCGCTCCGCAAGGGCGCGGACGTCGTGCGGCTGGAGGTCGACGACGCCGTGAGGGCGCGCGGTGTCCTCGGGACGCTCGCCGGCGTCGCGATCGAGCCCGGCGAGGCAGTGCGCGTGCGGCTCGCTCCCCCCGCGACCGCCGCCTCGGTCAACGCCGCGCTCGTGGCGGGAGGCGTCGCCGTGAGCGCGCTCGTTCCCGAGCAGGCGAGCCTCGAGGACGTGTTCCTCTCCCTCGTCGAGGGCGCCGATGCTCCGCGTTGAGCTGGGCAAGGCCATCCACCGCGTGCGCACGTGGGTCTTCGCGCTCGGCCTCGCCGGGCTCGCGCTGATCCCGGTGATCTTCCCGCCGACCGATGTCGGCCAGGGGGGCCCGCCGTTCCTCGACCTCATCACGCGAAACGGCCTCTTCGCCGCGCTCGTCGCGGTCGTGATCGTGCAGCCGTTCTTCCTTCCGCTCGGGACCGGGCTGCTCTCGGGCGAGGCCATCGCCGGCGAGGCGTCGGCGGGCACGCTTCGGTATCTCATCGCCCGACCGACGGGGAGGCGCCGGCTCCTGCTCTCGAAGTTCGCGGCGGTGATGACGCAGGTGGCCGCCGCGATCGGCTGGCTGCTCCTCGTCGGGTTGATCGCGGGGTCGATCCGCTTCGGGCTCGGCCCCCTCCCCACTCTGTCGGGCACGACGCTCTCGACCGGCGCCGCGTTCGTGAGGGTGGTCGCCTCCGGCGTCTACGTGCTGCTGGGCATGGCGGGGCTCGCGTCCATCGGGCTGCTCTTCTCCACGCTCACGAACTCCGGCCCGGGCGCGACCGTGGCGACGGTCGCCGTCGCGATCGCGAGCCAGATCATGGACAACCTCTCGGCCCTGCACGCGATCCACCCCTATCTGCTCAGCCATGGCTGGCTCGCGTTCGCGGACCTCTTCCGCTCCCCCGTCGCCTGGGACGGGATGGAGCGTGGCCTGCTGCTGATGGCGGTCTACACGACGCTGTTCCTGGGCCTGGCGCTGGCGTCGATCAGCCGCCGCGACATCACGAGCTGAGACGTCGGCTGGACGGTTCGGCGGTCCGGGCATACGATGCCGGTGGAGGTGAGGCGGATGCCCACGTACACGCGCGCGGCAGCAACGCTCCCGGCCAGCGATCTGGGCCGGGCCAGGAAGTTCTACGAGGAGACGCTGGGGTTGTCGGTGCTCGAGGAAACCCCTGCGGGCATCTTCTATCAGGCCGGACCGCACCAGCTGTTCCTCTACGAGAGCCAGTACGCCGGCACGAACCAGGCGACGGCGGCGACGATCGAAGTGAGCGACCTGGACGCCACGGTGAACGAGTTCAAGGAGCGCGGCGTCACGTTCGAGGAGTACGACATCCCCGGCGTGAAGACGGTCAACTCGATCGCGGAGCTGGGGCCGTACCGGTCGGCGTGGATCAAGGACACCGAGGGGAACATCATCTCGATCGGGACCACGGGGAGCTGAGCCGGCTGCCGGGACCCCGGGGGAGGAGCGGCGGCCGAAGCGGGTGTCCGGCCGTCGCTCGCGGGTACCATGGTCAAACATGCCCAACAGGGTATATTGCGAGTTGTAGATAGTTTCGCATAGGATCCCGCGCAACACCCCGGGCCGATGTTGTGACTCGGGCTTCAAAGGCCGCCCATCGCCTTGCTAGCATCCCGCGCGGGGGGATGCCGTGAGCCCGAGACGATCCGTCATTGCCGTTGTGCTCGTCGCGCTCGCGCTCGGGGCGACGCCGGCTCGGTCCGCCGCCGCCTGGCAGCGCAAGGTCGCCCCGCGGGTGCTGCAGGAGACCGCCAACGGCGGCCACACATCCTTCCTCGTCGTCCTCGCGTCCCAGGCCGACGTCTCGGCGGCCGCGTCGCTCCCGACCAAGCTCGCCAAGGGCGCCTTCGTCTTCCGGGCCCTCCGCGACCACGCGGCCGCGACCCAGGCGCCGCTGCTCGCCCTCCTCGACGACCTCGGCGTCCCCCACACGTCCCACTGGATCCTGAACGCGATCACCGTTCGCGACGGCGACCGTGACCTCGTCCGGACGCTCGCCCTTCGCCGCGACGTCGCGCGGATCGACGTCAATGACCTCGTGCGATCCGCCGTCCTGCCGACGGCCCCCGCACGCGCCGCCCCCAGCTCGGTGGACGGCATCGGATGGAACGTGAAGCGCGTCAAGGCGACCGTCGCCTGGCAGCACGGGTTCTTCGGTCAGGGCATGACGGTCGGGGACATCGACACCGGGTTCCAGTGGGACCACCCCGCGCTGCAGCCGCACTACCGCGGATGGGACGGCGTCACCGCCGACCACAACTACAACTGGTTCGACGAGGTCGACGGGAGCCCAACGCCCATCGACGGGAACGGCCACGGCACGGCCACGCTCGGGACGATCGTGGGCGACGACGGCGGCTCGAACAAGATCGGCGTCGCGCCACAGGCGCGGTGGATCGGATGCCGCGCGATGGACGCGAACGGCGAGGGTTCGCCCGATCGCTACATCGGGTGCCTCGAGTTCATGGTCGCGCCGTTCGACCTCTCCGGGAACAACCCCGACCCGACGAAGGCGCCGGTCGCGGTCAACAACTCGTGGTTCTGCTCGCTTTCCGACGGCGAATGCCCCGACCAGAGCGTGCTGCTCACCGCCGTCCAGGACGTGGTGGCTGCCGGGATCGTGCCGGTCGTCGCGGCGGGCAACTCCGGGCCCGACTGCTCGACCATCGGGATCGACGGGCCGCCCGCGCAGTATGCGGAGTCGTTCACCGTCGGCGCGGTCACGTTCGAGAACGCGCTCGCGACCTTCAGCAGCCGCGGCCCGGCCAGCTTCCAGGGCACGCGCGTGAAGCCCGACATCGTGGCACCGGGCGAGGACGTGCGGACGTCGTGGCCGACCGACGGCTACGCGTTCGAGAGCGGGACGAGCATGGCCGCGCCGCACCTCGTCGGGATCATCGCGCTCATCTATTCGGCGAAGCCGCAGCTCCTCGGCAACGTGGCCGCCACCGAGCACCTGATCGAACGGACCGCCTCGCACTACGACTCGTCGGAGTGCAGCAGCAACGGCACCTACCCCAACAACCTCTACGGGTGGGGGCTCCCCGACGCGGGCAAGGCCGTGAGGCCCTAGCGGCTCACGGCACCAGCAGCGTCATGGCCGCGGCGGACGAGGCCAGCACGTGCGCCCAGCCGCGCACCTGCACGACGAACGCGGCGAGGTCCGGTGCCGTGTTGGCGCCCAACTCGACCAGGATGTCCCACGACCCGGTGGTCAGGCGCTCACCCTGCAGGCCGGGCCCCACGGGGTTCCCGGGCAGGTTGCAGAACAGGTCCCAGTAGACCCACTGCGCCCATCCGGGCTCGCACGAGAGGTTGACGACCGCGCCGAACGGCAGGGCGGGCATCCGTCGCTTCGGCGCGTCGGGGAGGGCCTTCGGCGTCGGCTGTCCGGGCTGCGCGGCGGGCGGCGAGCAGTGCGGCTCCGCCGGCGGCGGGACGTCCAGCGCCAGATAGGTCTCGGTCACGGGCACGGAGACGTCGCCGCGCAGGCGCTCCAAGACGACTCTCTGGAGGCCCTCGAGCGAGTCGCCCTCGGCGAAGACGATCGCGTCGTACTCGCCGGTGATGCTCCCCACGGCGCGGATGGAGCCCGCCGTCTTGTCCTCGTCCGACATCGCGAGTTCCGAGCGGAGCGCCGATAGGAGGAACCGCATCGAATCGGCGCTCACGCCCTGCAGGTAGATGTACGCGTCCATAACCTCCTCCCCTCTCGAGCAGTCAGCTCCCCTGGCCCTCGAGCACCCGCTTGAGGGTGTCGAGCGCGCCCATCTCGCCGTCCATCGTCTTCTGGACCATGCCGCCCATGAGCAGCTTCTTCATGCCCGACAGCTGCGCGTCCAGCGTGAACGTCACCCGCGTGCCCGTCCCCTCGGATTCGAAGCGGTAGCCGCCGGTCGGCCGCACGGGACCAGCGGTCGCCTCGAACGCGAACGAGCGCCCGGGCTCGTACTGGGTGATGCGGTAGTCGGCGGGGATCCGACGGCCGCCGGGGCCCTTGACGCCCTGACGGTAGGCCTCGCCGACGCCCTGGCCGGACTCGCGCTTGATGTCGAGGACGCCGGGGCGCCACTGCATGGCGTTCTCCCCGTCGGCGACGAAGGCGAAGACGTCGGAGACGGGACGGGCGATGGTCACGGTGCGTTCGGCGTGCGGCATGAGCCTCTCCTCTCTCCCTAGGAACGAGCGGACGATACCTCGGGGGCGAGCGCCGCGGCCTCGGCCGCGAGCCACCGCGCCCCGACCGAGTCGAAGACGGCCTTCGCCTCGCGGGCAGGCAACACGGCTTCGGGAGCTCGTCCGAGCGCCGCGAGGCAGCGCGCCGACCCGAGCAAGGCGATACCGCGATGGAACACATGGCCGAGTGCGCCCCAGACCTCCGCGACCTCCGCGAACGCATCCAGCGACGCGTCGAGATCACCCCGCGCCTCCGACGCCTCCGCGCGACTCGCGAGGACGATCGCCTTGCCGACGGGCCACCCCGGGGCGGATCCCTCCTCGACCGTCGCGATGCGACCGGCGCGATCTGCGTCCCCGATCGACCGGGCGAGCAGCGCACCCTCCAGCATCCCGTACGCGCGGTTCAACCCTCCGCCCCGCATGTCGGCCTCCAGCTCGTCGAGGAGGGCGAGTGCCTCCTTCGAGCGCCCCTGCGCGATCGCGATGAGGGCACCCGTGGTGAGCGCGGGTCGGTAGGCCTGCACGTCCTTGATCTCCCTCGCGGCCGGGAGCAGCTCGTGCATGAGTTCGGTGGCGCGCTCGAGCTCGCCGCGATACGCGCGGACCCGAGCCTCCTGGGTGCCGCCCATCACGACCGGCTGCGCCCGCCCGCGGCGTTCGTGCCACCGCCGTATCTCGCGGGAGACCTCGATCACCTCGTCCCACCGGGCAAGATCGAACAGCCGCCACGTGGATTCCGCCTGGTGCCACGTGCGGAATGCCCCCAGGCCGCGGCGCTCGCAGAATCGGATCCCCAGGTCATAGATCGCGAGGCCCGCCGCGGGGCCCTCGATGGCCGAGACCCAGTCGGCAAGGTTGTCGTACGCGTTGGCGGTCTCCTGGCCCGCACCGAGCTCGATGCCGAGGCGCAGCGACTCCTCCAGGTCGGCCCTGCCGTCGAGGTCCCCGGACATGATCCGATAGATCCCGCGGTACTGGAGCGCACGCATCCGGAACGCCGGCAGACCAAGCAGATCGGCGAGCTCCAGCGTGGCTTCGGTCCAACGCACCCATTCGGCGAATCGCCCCGCCAGCATGTGGCCGCCAGCGCGGGTGGCGTACGCCGCGATCAACGCTGGGCTCGGGCCCAAGGGCTCCAGGAGGGCGACGGCCTGGTCGCTCGTTCGGTCGGCGACCTCGGTGTCGCCGGCCGTCTTGAGGAACATGGAGTAGTCGCGCAGCATCGTCCCGGCGCCGACGGTGTCGTCTCGGGCCTTGAGGTGATCGATGGCGACCTCGAACGCGGCGCGCACCTCGTCGATCGACGCCTCGCCGAGTTGGCTGGCGGCGGTGAGCACACGTACGCGCAACACCGGCAGCTCGGGGTCCCCCGGTGGAAGCACGAGTTCGGCCCGGCGGTAGAACTGCACGGCCTGGGCGACGTCCAGCCGCTCGGCCCGCTCCCCCGCCATCGAGAGCGCCTGGGACGCCCTTCGCCGGAGCTCGGCGTCGGGCTCCCGACCGGCTGCCGAGATCAGCCCGATGGCGTGTTCGTAGTGGTAGGCGAGGAACTCCGCCTGGTCGCTCAGCCGCTCCCCCGCCGCCCCCTCGATCCACGCCGCGACGGCCAGATGCTTCGCCGCGCGCTCGGCCCGCGGGATCTGCCCGTAGGCGACGTCCCGCACGAGCGCGTGCCAGAACGAGTACTCCGAGTGATCCTGTACCGAGCTCGTGCGCACGGTTCGCACCAGCTCCTTTCGCGAGAGGTCGTGCAGGCCCTCCCGGACGGCCAGCTCCTCGACCCCGCCCATCGCCGCGACCGTCCCCGACCAGAAGACCTTGCCCACCACCGACGCGTTCTGCAGCAGCGCCTTGCGATCGGCGGAGAGCGTGTCGAGTCGCGCGCCGATGAGGGCCTGCACCGATTCGGGCATCGGGATGCCGCCGCCGTTCGCCGCGATCCGGAGCGACGCGCCGTGGCGCTCGAGGATCCCGCGGTCGGTGAGCATCCGAACGAACTCCTCGGCGTAGAGCGGGTTGCCGCCGGCGCGCTCCAGCAGCTCCGCCTGCACCTCCGCGGGCAGCACGGCCTGTTCGAGCAGCGCCGACAGCAGGCGCGCCGTGTCGGTCTCGGACAACGGTGGCAGTGAGATCGTCGTCGAGTTCCGTTTCCCGCCGCCCCATCCGGGATATCGCTCGTACAGCTCCGGACGCGCCGAGCACACGACGAAGAGCGGCACCCCGCTCGACCATTCGATCAGGTGCTCGACGAACTCGACGAGCGGCCCGTCGGCCCAGTGCAGGTCCTCGAACACGAGCACGAGCGGGTCGCGCGCGGCGATCGCCTCGAGGAACCGTCCCCACGCGGTGAACGACTCATCCCGCGTACCGCCGCCCTCGGACTCGATCCCTCCGATGCCGATCAGCGGCGCGAGCCGCCCGCGCAACCAGTCGCGCTCGGCTTCGTCGTCGGTCACCGCCGCGAGCGCGATCGAGAGCTTGTCCAGGGCCGCCTCGGGCGCGTCCGACTCGAGGATCCCGGCTTGCGCCTTCACCATCTCGCCGAGCGCCCAGTAGGTGACGCCCTCGCCGTACGGGAGGCACCGCCCCTGCCGCCAGTAGATGAGGTCGGGCAGGTCGTCCAGGTGCCGGCGGAGCTCCCACAGCAGGCGGGTCTTGCCCACGCCCGGCTCGCCGGTGATCGTCACGAGCTGCACCGACGACTCGCTCACCGCGCGCGTGAAGGTCTGGATCACGAGCGACAGCTCGTTGTCTCGGCCCACGAACGGCGTCCTCGTTCCCTGCTCGACGTCGATGCCGTAGCGGCTCCGGGCCGAGAGCGCCCTCCACATCGCCACCGGCTCGGCCTTCCCCTTGACCGTCACGGGCTCGAGCTCCTCGTACTCGACCAGGTCCTTCGTCGCCCGGTACGTCATCTGCCCGACGACCACGCCGCCGACCGGGGCGATGCCCTGCAGCCGCGCGGCGGTGTTCACGACGTCGCCCGTGACGATCCCTTCGCCTTCCTCGGGACGGGAGCCGAGAGCGACCACGGCCTCACCCGTGTTGATCCCGATCCGAACGGACGGGCCCAGCCCGGGACGCTCCTCGTTCAACTCGCCGATCGCGTCCAGGATCCGAAGCGCGGAACGGACGGCTCGTTCGGCGTCGTCCTCGTGCGCGACCGGCGCGCCGAAGACGGCCATGACGGCGTCGCCGATGAACTTCTCGACGGTGCCCCCAAAGCGTTCGATCTCGGTCCGAAGGCGCGTGTGGTACGGACGAAGCGTCGCGCGCACGTCCTCGGGGTCGGCGTGGTCGGAGCGCGCGGTGAACCCGACCAGATCGCAGAACAGGACCGTGACGAGCTTGCGCTCCTCGCGCGGCGGCTCGCGTTCGACGGGGAGCGCCGAGCCGCAGTTCAGGCAGAACCGCGCGCGGGCAGGGTTCTCCTCACCGCAGACGGGGCAGGCGGCCACGCGAGAAGTCTAGAGGGCAGGGCCGTGACGTCCCTCGCGGGCGCGGTGCCTCTGCGCTGATGACCCGGATTCCGGTCAAAGCAGAGGTCCGCGCCCTACGGGCAAGGGCGCGGACCTCAAGCCTGCGTGTGGTTCTCTTCGGTCAGCCGGTGACGTTCGGGTCGCTCGGGACGGCCGTCGCCGGCGGTGCCACCGGCGGAGGGTTCGACCCGCCACCGCCACCGGAGCCGCCGCCACCGCCGCCTCCTCCACCTCCTCCACCGCCGCCCTGGTCCCCACCACAACCGGAGACCCAGAAGACCTTGTGCTTGACGTCGGCGCCCTGCGAGCCCTCGGCGTTGACCGTGAGCTTCACGTGATCACCCTGGTTCGGCTGCGGCGTCACGCTCGCGAGCGCCGCGGACAGGTCGTACGTGCGCGAGGCGTCGAGGTCTGTCCCACCGCCGGCCGCGTCCTGGCCGATGAAGACGGTGTCGGTCAGGAGCGTCCCGCCGCCGGTCGGCGCCTGCCCCTCGAACGTGACCGTCGCGTTCAGGTCGCCCTGGTCGTAGCCGTAGAAGTCCACCTGGAAGATGCACCCGACGTGCGGCTCGTTGTTCGGCGCGTCGTCGAACGGCACCCCGTCGATCTTGACCGTGCCGTTGTTCCCCTTCGGGTTGCCGCCCTTCGCGCTCGCGAGCGAGAGCGGGCCGACGGCCGCGAGGACGCCGACCGCCGTGACGAGGACGGCGAACTTGCCAAACAGCTTCATCGTGTGCTCCTCCGAGGTTTGCGGACGCTGCACACGATGCAATGAAACCGCAGCCTAGTCTATTGGTCCTTGGTCATAGGCCAGAGGGCGTAACCGGTTAGGGGACGGCGACCCTGGCGATGTAGAGGTCCAGCGCCGACAGCGTTCCGTCCGGGTTCCCGCCGACGCTGTTCGAGTTGTCCGACCACACGGGCACGAAGGTCCCCGACTGGAACGCCGCGTGCGTGTAGTCGCCGAAGTCGAAGGTCGTGTTCGTGTCGGCCGCGTTCGAGGTACCCGCGCTCACCGCGAAGTTCGGCACGAAGGTCGCCCCGCCGTCGGTCGAGAACGTCGCCCAGATCTGCACGTCGTCGTTCGGGATGCCGTCGGTGTCGCCCGGCCCTCCCTGCCCCAGGTCGAGCCGCGCGTCGTACCACGACACCCCGATGTTCCCGGTCGTCTGGTCGAGCGCGATCGCGGGGTTGAACTGGCTGTTCGCCGTGGCGTCGTCGTTCAGTCGCACGGCCGGCGACCACGTCGCGCCCTGGTCGTCGGACCACTGCAGCTCGATGTCCGTGTTGTTGCTCTCGTTCTTCACCTCTTGCGTCCAGATCGCGTAGACGCGGCCCGCGTGCGGCCCGCCGCTCCGGTCCCACGCGAGGTTGGCCTCCGCGTCGATCTTGCGGTCCGGCTGGGCCGGGATCGCGTCGAACCCGCCGACGCGGCTCCGCGCGAGCAGCACGGGCGTCCCGAACCCCGCCGGCCCGAGCCCGTCGGGGTCGACCGCGGTGTAGATCCGCGAGCCGCCCTGCCCATTCGTCTGGTCCTGGTACGTGACCATCACCTGCCCATCGGGCCCCACCGCCGTGTCGCCGAAGTTCCCGTGGCCGTTCGCCGTCGGGACGCTCTCCGGCGCGCTGAAGGCGCCGAACTGGCCCAGGCCCGTGACCGGCGCGCCCGATGCCTGCACCACCACGTGCGGGTAGCTCGCGTAGCTCACCCAGACGCTCCCCGCCCCCACCGAGATCGACGGCTGGTCGCCGCTCGGCGTGCCGTTGTGCACGCCGCCCCGCAGCCGTTTCGGGGCCGGGCCGTTGCCGTTCCCACCCTTGACCGGCACGATCTCGGTCACCTTCGTGAACGTGAGCCCGCCGTCGGTCGAAAGCGCGACCGGGATGTTCCCATCGCCCTCGATCAGGTAGGTCATCCAGAGGTTCCCGAACGCGTCCCACGCGAGCTGCTCGTCGCAGCAGATCGCACCCAGCTGGCCGCTCGTGCCGATGACCTGATGCGTCCAGGTCGAACCGCCGTCGAACGAGACGCCTTCGAAGAGCCCGGCGACGGCTTCGGTGAGCGTCGACATGACGACGATGTTCTGGGGGTTCGTCGGGTTGATCGCGATCGCGTCCTCCGCTTCGTTGCCCGGTCGCACGCTCGTGTCGACGTTCGCGGGGACGGCTGCCAGCGCAGGCAGGGCCAGACGGACCAGGAGCCCGAGGGTCAGCGCGACGACGGCACGGGAGCGCATCAGGACCACGGTAGGGGCGCCCCGTCGATTCTGTAAAGGGGTTCCGCCGAACACGGTCCGCCCCACTGGCGGCGGACGATGTCGCCCCGACGGGCCCGAATTCGGGTCAACGTTGGGCCGCGCCCTACGGGGAGGCACCCTGCACGTGGTCGACCCGGAACTCGCTCTCGACCGGCACGCCGCCGTGGAGCGTGTTCAGCACGACGCAGTACTTCTCGGCGCTTCGGAGCAGCCGCTCCGTGCGCTCGCCGCGCTCGTCGCCGCGAACGACCACCCGCGTCCGGCATCGGATGCCTGTCAAACCGATCGGGAACTCCTTGCCCATCGCAAGCGTGCCCCGCGGGTCCCAGTCGCCCTCCACGGTGACCTCGAGCGACTCCAGCTCGATCCCCAGGTTCGCCGCGACCATCCGCAGGGTGGTCTCCTGGCAGGCAGCGAGCGCCGCGAGCAGCAGGTCGCCCGAGCAGGGGACGTCGCCGGCGCCGCCGACGGCCGCGTGGGCTCCCGAGCGGATCACCTCCGTGCCCGCTTCGACCGCGCAGTGCAGGGGGTCGGCGAGGTCGGCGGTCCCACCGGTCACATGAAGGACGACGGGGGCGCTCGCCGGGTCGGCGCGATAGCGCTCGCGCAAGGGCGCCTGGACTTCGCGGAGGTTCACGCGTGAGGGTGGCACGCTGTTCCTTTCGGTCGGTGCCCGGGATCATAGGATGGCGCGCATGGACCCGGTCTCCGTCCCCGACGCGATCGCCGCGCTCCCCGGCCCGTGGCAGCCGAAGGACCTCGCGACGGCGAACGAGGCGGTGGTTCGCGTCGCCCGCCTGCACGGCGAGTTCCCGTGGCACGCCCACGAGGAAGACGAGCTGTTCCTCTGCTGGGACGGCACGTTCCGCATCGAGCTCGAGGGCGGGGATCCCGTCGTCCTCTCCCCCGGCGAGCTGTTCGTCGTTCCGAAGCGAACCCGCCACCGCCCGGTTGCCGACGAACCTGCCCACGTGGTCCTCGTCGAACGGGTCGAGACGCGTCAGTACGGGAACGAGCCGATCACGAACCCCGGCTGATCCTGACCCAGAGGTACTCGTCGATGAGCTTGGCCGGGGTCGAGGCCGGCCTGCCAAGAACCGCCGGAAGCTGCTCGACCGGCACGCCCAGCCGAGCCGCCAGCTCGCGCAGCGCCGCCGCGGTATCGCGGAGATACGCGACGTAGGCCGCTCCTCCGCCGCCCCGCTCGAACGAGGCTCGGATCGGCTCGTCCCACGGCGGGAACGCCTGGGGCCGAAGGGCATACAGCAGCTTCGCGGCGGCCGTGTCTCCAAACACGACGTCCACCTCGCGGCCGCGGTCCCGCCGGCGCGCCGCGGCTGAGGTCGCGAGGTCCTCGTAGGCCGGCTCGGCCCGGCGCAGCCTCCGCTCGCCGAGCGACGAAAGGGTCACGCCGACCGCGGGCAGCGCATCACCCCACCGTCGCCACCACCGAAGGAGCAACCTCGAGGTCCGAGCCGTGTCCGCCACGCGCAGGTGACGACATCCCCACCGCCGCAACCACACGATCGCCGCCCGGCGATGCGCGCCGTTCGCGAGGTCGAGCGTTCCCCCGCTGACGGCCGCGAGCGCTACCGACGCCCGATCGAGGGTGTTCCCGAACGACGCGAGCGTGCGCGCGATCGCCCTCGGGCTGGCTCGCCTCCCGAAGTCGACGAGGACGCGACTGCCGTGCAATGCCCTCACGCCCGGATCGTAGTGCCGGTCAGCGGGTCGCGGACCACGCGGCGGAGCTGTTGGAGGCCTGAGTCACTGGAACCGGGTGCTCGGTGCCGCGACCCCCCTTCTGCGGCATCCTATGCGAAATCATGCTCAACGAGGGATATTGCGAGTTCGGTATGTTTGACCATGGTACTCGGACCAGACCCCTGACTCCCCTCAGACCAGCCCCGCCATCCGTGCCACGCGCCCCACGTTCACCGTCCACCCCACCCCGAACACCTTCGGCACGAACACCCGCGGCTCCTCGGGGTTCCACCACCGCGAGCGCGCCCGCGCCATCGTCGGCGGGCGCAGGTCGTACGGGAAGAACCCGGCCACGATCCCGTGCCACTCCCGCTCCTCAGGCGTCTTGCGCAGCTCCTGCACGACCGCCGCGATCCCCAGTGCGAGCGCCGTGAGCTTGAGCGCCGTCCGAAATGTCTTCGCGCGTCTGGCCATCTCCCCACCACCTCCGGCGCCCATTCTCGCGCCGGCGCCCTCACTCGGTCAGGGTCCTTGGATGACCAGCGTGAACTCGTCGCCCCGGTCGGTCACCATCGAGCCGACCGCCCAGAGCGGTGAGCCCTCACTCCCCTCCCCGACCCCCGTCTGCTCGACGTCGTCCAGGATCGGGGTGCCCGCCACCGCGGGCGTCGGGACCGAGGTCCACCGCGTCCCGTTCCAGTGCGCGATCACCACGCCGAACCCGTTGAACCCCACCGCGTAGATGTCGTTCGCGGCCAGGACCTCGATCGCGTTCGGCGTCATCGGCAGGCTCGTCAGGAACGTCCACCGCCGCCCGTCCCATCGCTCGACGAGCGGCCCGGTCGTGACGCCCTCCCCGTTCTGGTAGGAGGCGAAGCCGGCCGACCACACGACGTTCGACGCCGAGCCCGAGACGTCGAGCAGCGTGAACGCTACCGCGCCCAGCTTGCTCGGGTCCGGGGTGCGAGCGAGCGTCCACGAGGTCCCGTCGTAGTGGCAGGCCGACGCGGACCCCACGGCCCAGATGTCGCTCGCCGAGATCGCCGTCACGCCGTTCAGCGGCGCGGTGCACGGGTTCGGCACGACCGACCACGACGAGCCCTGCCAGTGCAGGATCAAAGCCTTCCACGGGAAGCCGGTCCGCCCGACCGCCCACACGTCGTCGGAAGCCACGGCCGTGACCGCGAAGAGGTCGTTCGGGAGGCTCGAGCCGGAGGGGTTGGGGCTCGGGACGATGGTCCAGGCGGTGCCGTCCCAGTGCTCGATCAGCGTGGTGCTCCGGAGCGACGCGAAGTCGTCCGCGTGCCCGACCGCCCAGACGTCATTCGACGAGACGGCGGCCACGCCCTGCAGCGTGGCGAGATCGAGCCCGGCCCAGCTCGGGTTGGGGCTCGGGACGACGCTGAAGCTTGAGCCGGTGTCGTGCTCGATCAGCGTCCGCCGACCGGTCGCGGTGGGGATCACGCCCGTGTTCAGGTCCCCGACCGCCCAGACATCGGCCGACGAGATCGCCGCGACGCCGTAGAGGGTGTTGTTGTCCTTGCTGGGGCTCACGCTCGAGACGACCGCCCAGGACGCGGTGGTGGCGCGGCTCACCCCCGGCGCGACGAGCATGAAGGTGACGAAGACTGTCGTCGCGAGTCGTGCAGCATGGCGCATCGTGAGCCTCCCTGGTGGCCGGGTCGATGGCCCAGGTATACCCGGCCATGCTTACGGCGCGAGAAACTCCCGATCGCGTTTCGGTGAACGGGGTGATCAGCACCCCGCCGCGACGCGCAGCGCCCGGCACACCTGATGCAATCGATCGACGCCGAGCCGGCAGATGCGCTCGGTGAAGAGCGAGGCCGGCATCGTCACGATGTTGTCGAAGCTCAATGCGCAACGTTCCGGCATGCCGTCGCCTTCGTCGAGGGTGACCTCGGTGGGGATCTCACGGATCGTCCTCGTCGCCGGGACGGCGAGCAGATGTCGCAGCACGGGGATCGCCGCCTGGCGGGTGAGGATCAGATAGGGGCGCCGGCCCGCCTCGGGGTGTTCGGCCCACCACACCTCGCCGCGGCTCACCACGGCTCGGCCGCGATCGAATCCCGCGCGAGCGCCTGGGCCCACGGGTCGGCTTCCTGCGGCACCCGCCGGTATGCCTCGACGATGGCCCGGTCGGCGTCGTCCTCGCCGAGGTAACGCTGGATGGCCTCCCGGATCAGCTCGGAGCGGGATCGGCCCGAGGAGGCGGCTCGCTGGTCGAGGGCCGCGAGAAGCTCGTCCGTCAGCTGCACCAGGGTCTGAGTCCGGCTCCGCATCCAGCCATATGCTACCATATGCTTCGCTGATTCCACGGACCGATGCTAGGTCGAGGCAGTGACACCCCCGGGCCTATTGCGAGTTCGGCATATTCTTCCACAGGGTGCCGAAGACCCCCGTGACGTGTCGGCGGCTATTCGTCGAGAAGTACCATCTGAAGCCTGAGGATTTGAGCATGGCCGTCTACCACATCAACGTGTTCTGGAGCGACGAGGACGGCGCGTACGTTGCCGATATCCCCGACCTTGTTTCGTGTTCAGCCTTCGGTGGCTCTCCGGAGGAGGCGCTCCGGCAAGTCCTCATCGTGAGGGACGCCTGGCTGGAATCCGCGCGCGAGCATGGGGATCCCGTTCCGGAGCCGCGGTACCGGCAGGCCCACGTCCGGTAACCACCGGAGACCCTCAGCCCCGGACCGCCCGGACCAGGAGGTACTCGAGCATCCGGCGACGCCAGAGCAGGTCGACCTGGGCCAGCATGGCGCGCGCGGCGGCACGCTGGGCGAACGGCACATCGGTCGCACGACGCAGCCGCTCCCGCACCAGGCGCAGGGCCGGCGCGATCACCCGGTTCCCCGCACGCCGAGACCTCGACGTCCACGAACCCGGCCGCGCGGGCGGCCGCCCCGATGGCATCGGCAGTCATCGCAGCGGAACGCCGCATCCCCCACGCCCGGAGCTGGGTGATGCCCGCCACCGCCTCGACGGGCCCATGCGGCCACCGCTCGGTCGCGACGTCGGACATGCTGAGCACCCCGCCGGGCCGGATGACGCGCGCGCATTCGTCGAAGAACGCGCGGCGGGAGGCGAAGTGGAAGGCCGCCTCCACGCTGATCACCCCGTCCACCGTCCCGTCGGCGATCGGGAGGCGGCACGCGTCGCCGACGACCGGCGCGGCGTTCGCCTCGCGCAGGCGGGAGCGCCCGGCCCGGAGCTGCCACTCGGTGATGTTCATGGCGACCAGCGTCCGGGGTCGGGCCACCTCGGCGATCACCGGATCCTGGGTGCTGAGCCCGTTCCCCACGTCGAGGATCGCGCCGTCCGCCGGCAGCGCCGACGCCACGGTCCGGACCAGGCGCCGGCACGCCGCCTCGGCCTCCTCCTCCGAGCCCGGCCCCTCCCACAGCCCCAGGTTCAGCCACCCCGGCGCCGGCGCCAGGAAGAAGTCGGAGCCGATGCTCTCGTAGACGCGCGCGACGGGGTTCGCCCCCTGCCGGAACAGCGTGCCAACGTGGCGGAGGTTCTCCCTCGTCCACCGGCGGGTCGCCATCCTCGAGCCACTCTACGTGGGCGCGGCCGCGTGGAGGAGCGCCACGAGAGACTCGGACGGCGGTTCGTTTCCGGTTAGGGTTCGGCTCACATGGCCGACTACGACCTGCTGGTCCTGGGCGACTGCAATCCGGACGTGGTCATGTACGGCGGGTCGGTCGAGCCCACCTTCGGACAGGCGGAGCGCCTGGTCGAGCGGGGAGGTCTCACGATCGGGGGCTCCGGGGCGATCACCGCCTGTGGCGCGGCCCGACTGGGGCTTCGGACCGCCCTCGTCGCGGTCCTCGGGGACGACCGGTTGGGACGACTCACCCTGGAGATGGTGGGAGCGCGAGGGGTTGACACCTCGCGGTGCATCGTCGAAGACCGGCCGACGGGCGTGACGGTCGTCCTCTCGACGGGCATCGACCGGGCCATCCTCACGGCGCCCGGGACGGTCGCCGCCCTGCGATCGGACGCCGTCGCCGCCGACCTCGTTCGCGCGGCCCGGCACGTCCACGTCAGCTCCTACTACCTCCAGCCGGGGATGTGGGCCGGACTCCCCGATCTTCTTGCGGCGGCTCGCGTCGGCGGAGCCACCACGTCCCTGGATCCCAACTGGGATCCGAGCGACCGGTGGAACGGCGAGCTCGCCCGAACGCTCGCCGCGGTCGACTTCTTCCTCCCCAACGAAGAGGAGGTCCGGCGGATCGCGCGGGCGTTCGGAGGGTCCGAGGAAGGATCGGACCCCGCCATCGCTGCCCGCGACATCGCGGCCCGAACCGGGGCCACGGTTGCGGTGAAGCTCGGGCCGCACGGCGCGCTGCTACGAGCGCCCGAGAGCGACGCCGAGGAGATCCGGGCAGCCCCGTTCCCCATCGCCGAGGCCTACCTCGAGGCCACGGGCGCCGGGGACTCGTTCGACGCGGGGTTCCTGACCGGCGTCCTCGCGGGATGGACGCTCCCGGAGGCCCTGCAACTGGCGTGCGTCTGTGGGGCGCTCTCCACCCGTGCCCTCGGCGGGACCGACGGACAGCCAACGATGCAGGAGGCGCTCGAGGCGATGGGAGCGCGAGCGTGATCGTCTGCATCGCCGGCAATCCATCGATCGACAAGCTGTTCGAGGTGGAGCGACTGGTGCCGGGCGAGATCCACCGCCCGTCCGCCTTCGTGCAGGTGCCGGGAGGCAAGGGACTGAACGCGGCCCGCGCCGCGGCCGCGCTGGGGGCCGAGGTCGTGGCCACAGGCATCCTCGGAGGGCATGCCGGCCGGTGGATCGCCGACGCGCTCCAGGCCGAGGGCATCCCGGCCCGTTTCGCCTGGGCCTCGGGCGAGACGCGATCCTCGCTCTCCGTCGCGGACCACGAGACCGGGCGGCTGACCGAGTTCTACGAGGCCGGCGCCCGGGTCGCGATCGAGGAGTGGGAGTCCCTGGAGGAGATCGTCCGGGATCTGCTCGACGGCGCGCGGTGGCTGATGATGTCCGGCTCCGTGCCGCCCGGAGCTCCCGTGGACGGCTACGCGAACTTCATCGCGGCCGCCGCCCAGGCCGGCGTTCGCACCGGCCTGGATACGGGCGGCCAGGCGCTGGCGCACGGGATCCAGGCCGGTCCCGATCTCGTGAAGGTGAATCGCGACGAGGCGTCGGACCTTCTCGGGAGCTCGATCGGGTCGGTCGCGGAGGCGGCCGCCGCAGCACTGGAGCTCCGCCGGCGATCGGGTGGGGACGGGCACGCCGGCGTGATCACCTTGGGCGATGCGGGCGCGGTGATGGCCGCCCCCGACGGCACGGTCTGGGCAGGGCGGGTGGACGCTTGGGGCCCCTATCCCGTGGGCTCCGGGGACGCGCTGCTGGGGGGCCTGGCCGCGGTGCTCGACAGGCCGGGAGCGGCATGGCCCGTCGAGCAGGCCCTGCGCATGGCCCTCGGCGCCGCCGGGGCGAGCGCGGAGATCCCCGGCGCCGGCCGGCTCGACGCCGATCGCGCCCGCACGCTCGCCGCCGAGGCTCGGATCGAGCGCCGCCGCTAGCCCCGGCGGATCCCCTCGGGGAGCAGGTCCCCGTGCGCGTCGATCAGCTCGTCGCACATGGCCACGATCGCGGCGGTGGTGAGCGTGGCCGCGGTGTTCGGATCGAGGAGCGCCGCCTGGTAGACGAGGTCACGTCGCTGCTCCAGCCCCGCTCGGACGGTGAGCTCGGCCACGTTCAGGAAGGTCCGGTTCAGCGCGGCGAGCTGGGCCGGCAGGCGGCCGATCCGGGTGGGGCGCACGCCGCCCCGCTCGGCCACGGCGGGCACCTCGACGCAGCACTCGGGCGGCAGGTTCTCGATGAGGTCGCCGTTGCGCACGTTCGCGTAGACGTCCCGTGGCAGGCCGGTCTCCATGGCGTGCACGATCTCCGACGCGAGCTCGCTCGTCGGCGTGGCGTCCAGGGGCTCGCCCCGATCCAGGCCCGTCGTGAGCCGCGCCAGCTCGTCGAGGTTCTCCTGGCTCCGCCGAAGGTACTCGTCGATCGGGATCCGGAACTCCTGCACCTGGTCGTCGTGGCGGAGGAACCAGGGCACGTATTCGCTCGAGTGCTCGCTCGACTCGGTGGGGAAGTAGCCGAATCGGCGGAAGATCTCGACCCGCGCTCGCCGCTGCAGGTTCCGATCCCCCTCGACCAGATCCCGAAGCCGTGGATACAGATCCTCGCCCCGGTGTTCGAAGCGCAGCACGAAGGCCTGGTGATTGAACCCGGCGGTGGTGAACGCGATCTCCTCGACCGGGATGCCCACCAGGTCCGCCAGGTGGGCATGGGTATCACGGACGGAGTGACACAGGCCCACGACGTTGGTGAACGGCGTGCCCTCGTAGACGGCCCAGGGAAGCATCGCCATGGGGTTCGTGTAGTTCAGCAGGAGGGCGTGCGGGCAGAGCTCGGCCATGTCGCGCCCGATGCCCAGCATCACCGGGATCGTCCGAAGGCCCCGGAAGATCCCCCCGATCCCGATCGTGTCGGCGATGGTCTGCCGCACGCCGAATCGCCGGGGGATGTCGAAATCCTTGCGTGTGGCCTCGAACCCCCCCACCTGGATCTCGTTGATGACGTAGTCGGCGCCATCGAGCGCGGCGCGGCGATCCCGGTGAGCCTCCACCCCGGCGCCGGCCTTCGTCTGCTCGTTCAGCGACCGTGCCACCCGTTCGGCGACCCCCAGGCGTTCCGCGTCGATGTCGTGCAGGACCACCGTCACGGTTCCCCGCAGCTCGGGGAACCCCAGGATGTCGGCGAGCACGTTGCGGGTGAACTCGACGCTTCCCGCGCCGATCAGCACGATCCGGCTCATACGCCTGCCCTCTCCACGGCCAGCCCGGTGCGCCGGTCGAACACGCGGACGTCGCCGGGATCCACCGACAGCATGATGCGCTCGCCGGGGCTGGGCCGGTCGCCCGCTCCCAAGCGCGCGGTGACCACCGCCCGGCCATCACTGCGGCCGCCCGGCGCCGGGACGTCCTCGTCGCCGACGTCGACGGCCGCCGCCTCTGCGCGCACCCGGCCGTGCACCAGCGTCTCGTTCCCGAGCGGCTCGACCACGTCCACCTCGAGCTCGATACTCGGGTGGCCGTCCTGCCCGCTCGCGTGATGCAGGGCCTCCGGTCGAAGCCCGATGACCAGCTCGCCGTCGGGCAGGCCGTCGATCTGAAGGGTCAGGCCGCCGGACGTCAGCCGCCCCTGCGAGGATTGCGCCCGAAGCAGGTTCATCGACGGCGACCCGATGAACGCGGCAACGAACACGTTGACCGGCCGCTCGTACACGTCCTGCGGCGTCCCGAGCTGCTGGAGCCGCCCCTCGGACAGGACCGCCACGCGATCTCCCAGGGTCATGGCCTCGACCTGGTCGTGGGTGACGTGGATCGTCGTCACCCCGACGGCCTGATGGATCCGCTTCAGCTCGGCCCGCATCTGGACCCGGAGCTTGGCGTCCAGGTTCGACAGGGGCTCGTCGAGCAGGAACACCTTCGGCTCCCGGACCAGCGCCCGACCCATGGCGACGCGCTGGCGCTGTCCCCCGGACAGCTGCGCCGGCCGTCGCTTCAAGAGTTCGTCCAGCCCGAGCATGGCGCTCACCTGGCGGACCCGCCGGTCGGTCTCCTGCTTCGGCGTGTGGTGCTCGCGGAGGCCGAAGGCCAGGTTCCGGTACACCGTCATGTGCGGGTAGAGCGCGTAGTTCTGGAACACCATCGCGATGTCGCGGTCCCGCGGGGAGACCGGGTTCACCACGCGTCCACCGATCGCGACGCGCCCCGTCGTCGGTTGCTCCAGGCCGGCCACGATGCGGAGCGCCGTCGTCTTCCCGCACCCCGACGGGCCCACCAGGATCATGAACTCGCCGTCCGCCACGTCGACGCTCAGGTGATCCAGCGCGACGGCGCCACCGGGGAACTCCTTCGTCACCTCCAGGAATCGAACGTCGGCCATCAGGCGCTCATCCTTTGAGGCCGGTCGTGGCGATCCCGCGCACGAAGTATCGCTGGGCGGCGAAGAACAGCACGAGCATGGGGATCATGCTCATGACGTTGCCGGCCATCAGCAGGTTCCACTGCGTGGTGTGCGCGCCCTGGAACTGCGTGAGCCCGAGCTGCAGGGTCACGGCGCGCTGGTTGTTGATGATGGCGATCAGGGGCCACAGGAAATCGTTCCACGTCCACATGAACAGGATGACGGCGAGGGTGGCGAGCGCCGGCCCCGACAGCGGCAGCACGATCTTGAACAGGACCCCGAGTCGCGACGCGCCGTCGATGCGCGCGGCCTCCTCCAGCTCGACCGGCAGCGTCCGGAAGAACTGCCGAAGCATGAAGATGCCGAACGCGTTCGCCAGGTTCGGCACCATCAGGGCGCCCAGGGTGTCGAGGAGCCCCAGCCGCCTCACGATCAGGAACGTGGGGATCATGATGACCTGGAACGGGATCATCAGCGTGGCGAGGATGAGCATGAACGCGACCTGGCGCCCCAGGAACCGGATCCGCGCGAAGGCGTAGCCCGCCAGGCTGCACAGGAACAGGTTGCCCACCACGACGACCGTGGTGACGATCGCGGTGTTCAGGAACCAGCGGCCGAACGGGGCCGCGCGCAGGGCGTCGGGGTAGTTCTGCCAGTGAAACGAATGCGGTATCAGGATCGGCGGAAAGTGCTGCGTCTCCGCGAACGTCTCGAAGGACGTCACCAGCATCCACAGGAGCGGGGCCAGCATGATCACCGCCAGCGGGAACAGCACCAGGTGCCAGGGACTGAACGGAAGCGAGCGACGGCGCGCCGCCTCCGGCTCGAGGGCCACGTCGGCGATCACGAGCTGTAGTGCACCACGCGGTTGCCCACCCAGAACTGGACGAGGGTGAGGAGCAGGATGAGGAAGAACAGGACGTAGGCGATGGCCGCCGCGTAGCCCGCGACCCCCTGCTGGAACGCCAGCTGGAACAGGTAGAGCACGGGGACGAGCGTGTGATTCAGCGGGCCGCCCTTGGTAATGAAGTAGACCTCGTCGAAGAGCTGGAACGCGTTGATCGAGGACCACACGATGAGGAGCATCGTCGCCGGGCCGAGCAACGGGACGGTGACGTTGCGAAACGAGCTCCACCGGCCGGCGCCGTCGATCTCGGCGGCCTCCAGCAGCTCCTTCGGGATCCCCTGCAGCGCCGCCAGGTAGATGATGACGTCGAAGCCGATCCACCCCCAGACGGTGACGGCCACGATGGAGTACAGCGCCCCGTTGCCCGGGCTGTCGAAGAAGGCGAGCGGTCCGACGCCGATCTTGCCGAGGAGGAAGTTCGCCAGTCCGAAGTTCTTGTCGAACAGCCACAGGAACATGATCGACGTGGCGATCGTCGATGCCACGACCGGCACGAAGAACGCGGTCCGATACAGACGAATGAACCAGATGCTCCGGTTGAGCGCGACCGCGACGGCGAGGGCGGCGACGATCGAGATCGGCACGAACAGGCCGGTGTAGATGAGCATGTGTCCGAGCGACTCCCGGAAGAGCGGATCGTGGCTCAGCGCCCGGTAGTTCGCCAGGCCGACGAACGGCGTCTCGGGCGAGATCAGGTTGCTCTTCTGCAACGAGAGCAGCAGGGCCCAGCCGATCGGGATCAGGCCGAACAGCGCGATCAGCGCGAACGAGGGGAGGACGAAGGCCCACCCCGCGGCCGTCTCAGACGCCAGGGCTCGCCTGATCGCCTGCATCGCCGTTGCCTACGGGATCGAGAGCGCGGCGTCGACCTGCCGGGCCGCTTTGTCCAGTGCCTCCTGTGGCGTGGCCTGCCCCAGAAGCACCGAGACGATGGCAAGGCCCATGGCGGTCGAGATCTTCGGATAGGTGTCGAGCTGCGGGCGCGCCTTCTGGACGTTCGACAGGTTGTCGACGAACGCACCGACGCCCGGGTACTTGGTGCCGAAGGCCGCGAAGCCCGGCATGGAGCTGACAGAGGCTCGAGTGGGCAGGTGGCCGCACGCGAGCGAGTCTGCCAGAACCTGCTCGGGCGCGGTGAACCACTGCATGAAGGTCCACGCGGCGTTCACGCGCGCCGGCCCGTTGTCGAACAGCACCCAGTTGTCGGGTCCGGCGATGGTCTGGTGGTTCCCGCCGGGAAACGACGGCATGATCTGCACCCCGTACTGCACGTCCGGGTAGCTCGGCAGGGCCCACGGCCCGGTCACCATCATCCCGATCTTGCCGCTGTTGAAGAGCGTGTCGGCCTTCCCGCTGTTCTGCAGGTCGATGAACATCGACTTGTCGGTGACCGCCATCCCCTGGAGCGCGGTCATCGCCTCCAGACCCGCCGGGGAGTCGAACGCGGCCTTCGTGTTGTCGGGCGTGAGGATGTCGCCGCCCGCCTCCCAGAGCATCGCGTCGTAGTGCCAGACGCTGTCCTCGCTCGCGTCCGCCGGGAACGACCACCCGAACTGCTTTGTGGCGGGGTCCGTCAGGGCCTTCGCGGCCGCCCGGAAGTCGTCCCAGGTCCAGTCTGGCGTCGGAGCTGACAGACCGGCCTTCTCGAACAGCGTCTGGTTGTAGACGATCGCGAGGTTGTCGACGAGCGCCGGGACGCCCAGCACCTTGCCGCCGACGGTCGTCACCGCTCGTTCACCGGGGAAGAAGTCGTTCCACCCGTAGGCGGGGTCGTTCACCCGCTGGGTCAGGTCGACGACCTTCGGGGTGGTGGCGAGCTGCGGCATCGACGAGCCGTACTCGTACGCGATGTCCGGCTGCTTGTCGCCCTGGAGCGCCACCGTCAGCTTCTGCAGCGCGAAGTCGTTGCTGCAACAGAAGACGTCCTGGACGTGGATGCTCGGGTGCGTGGCGTTGAACTTGTCGATGAGCGTCTGCAGCGAGATCGCCTCGTAGTTCGGGGGGCCGCCCGGCGCGGGCGCCTCGTAGCCGTGCCAGAGCGTGATCGTCACCACCGGTCCCGCGGTGCCCGACGGCGTCGGACCGCCGGACGTCGTCGAGCTGCCCGTGCACGCCGCAGCCACGACGACGACGACGAGCGAGAGGAGGATCCACGTCTGCTTCGCCTTCATCCCTCACACCCCCAGATCTCGATCACGGCAGGACCACCGATCGGGCAAGGTGCCGAGGCCGGTCGGGGTCCAGCCCGCGCGCCTCGGCCAGCGCGACGGCGACCCGCTGGGCGAGCACCAGCTCGGCCATGGGATCGAGCCGGCCCTGCACCAGGGTGGCTCCCGTCTCCCGGATGTCGTCCAGCAGGTCCGGGGCCACGCCCCCGAACGTCCAGACGGCGGTCTCGGGCCCGGCAACGCTGATCGGGCCGTGCCGGTATTCCATCGCCGGATAGCCCTCCGTCCAGGCCCCGGCGGCCTCGCGGAGCTTGAGGGCGGCCTCGTTCGCCAGCGCCGCCGCCCACCCGTGACCGAGGAAGACGAACTGCCGGAAGGAAGCGGGATCGAGCGGGAGCGGCGCGGAGAGCGCCTGCCCCCCGTCCCGGGCGATCGCCCCGACGTCGTGGCCGAGGTGTGCCCGCAGGAGGGCGAGCGCCGAGGTGGCGAACCGGGTCTGGACGACGGATCGTTCGTCGGCGAACTCGAGCACGACGCTCTGCGCGGCCACCTCCACGATCGGGCTCTCCGCAACCGCGGTGATCGACACCGTTCGGATGCGCGAGGGGATCGCCTGGAGGGCCCGAAGGACCTCGGTCGTCGTGCCCGACCGGGAGATCGCCACGGCGACGTCGTAGCTCCGGGCCGGCGCCCGCTCCGAGGCCACGATCGCGTCGGTCTCGCCCCGCCCGGCGAGCTCGCGCGCGGCCGCGTAGGCCTGCGCCATGTAGAAGGAGGTCCCGCACCCGAGCACCAGGACCCGGGCCCCGGCCGGTGGCAACGTCCCGTCGACGGCCGAAGCCCGAAGGCTCGCCTCCATCCAGCCCGCCGGCTGGCTCACGATCTCGCGAGCGATTTCGCTCATCTAGGCCGACACTAGATCAAAAGGCTGCAGAGAGCAAGGCGGAATCGCTCACGCACGCTATCCTCTCCCCCATGCGACAGGCCGAGCGACTGAGCGCCATCCTCGAGCGGCTCTCCGAGTCCGGAAGCCTGAGCGTGACGGAGATCGGCGCCGACCTGCGGGTCTCCCCCGCCACGGTCCGCCGCGACCTGTTGCTGCTCGAGCAGCAGCGCCTGCTCGCCAGGACCCATGGTGGGGCCGTCGCCCAGGGGGTCCACTACGAGCTGCCCCTTCGCTACAAGGGCGCCCGGCATCAAACGGAAAAGCTCCGCATCGCCCGCGAGGCCGCTTCGAGGGTGGCCGACGGCATGGCGGTCGGGCTGACGGGAGGAACCACGACCACCGAGGTTGCCCGGGCGCTCGTGGATCGCCAGCTCACGATCGTGACGAACGCGCTGAACATCGCCGCGGAGGTGGCCATCCGGCCCAACCTCAAGCTCGTCGTCACCGGCGGCGTCGCCAGGCCCGAGTCCTACGAGCTCGTCGGCCCCGTCGCCGAGGCGAGCCTGGCCGGGTTGAACCTCGACCTGGCGATCTTGGGTGTGGACGGGATCTCGCCCGAAGCGGGCCTCACGACCCACCACGAGGTGGAGGCCCACACGAACCGGGCGATGATCGACCGGGCCCGCCGGGTCATCGTGGTGGCGGATGCCTCGAAGATCGGACGCGTCGCATTCGCCCGGATCTGCCAGGCCGACCTGGTGGACGAGCTCATCACCGACCAGGGTGTGGATCCCGCGGCGGTCAGGGCCTTCGGTGAGGCCGGCGTGCAGGTCACCGCTGTCTAGCTTGAGCGCCCAGATGGCCTAGCCCACCGAGGAGGAGATCCGCGCGGCGACGGTCGGTGAGCTCACGCCGCACGACGGACCCATCACGCTCGTCCCCTACGACCCGACCTGGCCCGCCCTCTTCGAACGCGAGCACGAACGGATCACCGAAGCCCTCACCACCAGGGTCCTCCTCCTCGAGCACATCGGGTCGACCTCGGTCCCTGGCCTCGCGGCCAAGCCGATCATCGACATGCTCCTGGTCGTCCCCGACTCCTCGGACGAGCCCGCGTACGTCCCGGCCCTCGAGGCGGCCGGCTACGTGCTCAGGATCCGCGAGCCGGACTGGTACGAGCACCGGTGCCTGAAGGGCCCGGACACGGACGTGAACCTGCACGTGGTATCAGGGGGTTGCCCGGAGATCGAGCGCTGGCTGCGGTTCCGGGATCGCCTGCGGACGAGCGCGGAGGTCCGGGAGCGGTACGAGGAGGTGAAGCGTGAGCTCGCCGCGCGGGAGTGGCGGTGGGTCCAGCACTACGCCGACGCGAAGTCCGCGATCGTGGAGCAGATTCTCGCCCGGGCCGGCCTTACATCCGTGGCAAGTCGAGGCCTTGTGGCTGGTAGCGCCTGCTCCGGCTGAGATAGGCTGCGGAGGTAGTTAGCTCGGGGATTGTGTCGCACCACGAAGGATGGTCCAGGGGTAACGCGTGGCGAACATTCTTGACGGCCTCGTTGAACGGATAGGAGATCCAGCTCTCCGGGCGGAAATCGCCCGCGAGATTGCACTGCTTCGGGGCCAGAAGGATTTCGGCCTAGTCTTCGAGCGTCACCTTCCCGAGACGGTTCGAGTGCTGGGATTCCCCGTACGCCCCGGGAATCTCGTAGTCGATCGCTCCCTTCGGGCGTCGGAGACTTGGCTCGTCCGCCGTGTCTCGGGCGGGACGGCCAGGCTTGTGAGCGGCGACGGATCGGAGCATGAGCGCCCCGTGACTTCCCTCGCCGTGGTCAAGACCTTCGGCGAAGCCATCTACCCGGGCCTCTATAGCGTCGGGAGACTTGAGCGGGGCGCTGGGAAACCATTCCACATGATCATCAACGCTGAGAACTACCATGCACTCCAGACACTTCTGTACGCGTACGAGGGACTCATCGACTGCATCTATATTGATCCTCCGTACAACACCGGCGCGCGCGACTGGAAATACAACAACGACTATGTCGACTCGAACGACGCGTTCCGTCACAGCAAGTGGCTCTCGTTCATGGAGAAACGGCTCGTTCTCGCTAAGCGTCTCCTTAGACCCGAAGACTCAGTCCTTATCGTAACGATCGATGACACGGAGGCCTACTCGCTTGGGCTCCTGCTTGACCAAGTTTTCCGCGACTTTGAGCGGCAGATGGTCAGCGTCACTATTAGTCCTCGGGGAAAGAGTCGAGACGCTCAAGTAGGTGAAGTCGGCGAACAAAACGAGGACACTGAAGTTCGTTGGCGATACCTCCGACGAAACGACATTGAGTCCGCGCGCGGGACCAAGAAAGGCGGTCCGCGTCAGTTCTATCCGATCTATGTGGACTCTGTGACGGGACAGATCGCGAAGATCGGGGAGCCTCTTTCACCAGATGATGCGCTAGAGAAGGCGGAGACCATCGCCGGATTGACTCCCGTGTTCCCGATACGGGAGGACGGCGTCCATATGAACTGGGGTCTGACAGGGCCAAGCGTGAAGAGAGCGTTAGATCAAGGCTACGTTCGAGTGACCCGCGGCTCTCACGATCAGCAGCCCTACACGTTCTCGTATCTGACGGCTCCGAACATAAGAAGGGTTGAGTCCAGCACGTATCGAGTCGCCGGCACGCGGCCCGACGGATCAAAGATCGTTGTGATTCCAGGTGGAAGAGCGAACCGTCCCACGACTGCCTGGCGAGACTCGCGATATGACGCTGGTGCGTACGGCACCTCTCTTCTTCGAAACCTAATACCGGGTCGAAAGTTCCCCTTCCCCAAGTCGCTCTACACAGTTGAGGACACGCTCCGGCTGTTTGTCGGTGACAAGCCCCAGTCGCTCATACTGGACTTCTTCGCCGGATCCGGCACTACCACTCACGCCGTGATGCGACTCAATCACCAAGATGGTGGGGAGCGTCGAAGCATCAGCATCACCAACAATGAGGTCGGCGAAGCAGAGGCGAGTGTCCTTCGGGCCGGGGATCACAGCCCTGGCGACAAAGTGTGGGAAGACTCGGGCATCTTCGCCTTCGTTACGGTTCCGAGAATTACTGCGGCGCTGACCGGCAAGACGCCGGATGGGACGCCCATTGTGGGCAACTACAAGTTTGCCGACGAGTTCCCGCTGGCTGACGGCTTCGAAGAGAACGCCGAATTCTTCAAACTTGAATACCTCGACCCCGATTCCGTGTCTCGTGGTTTGGCATTCGAAGCGATTGCCCCACTCCTTTGGCTCCAAGCTGGTGGCATGGGCCCGAGGGTTGACAAAGAGACAGCTGACTATGCCATCACCGACCCCCCCGGAAAGTATGGAGTGCTCTTCGATGTCGGTTACTGGCGAGGGTTTGCGGACGCGCTTGATCAGCGCCCAGACGTGAAGCGGGCTTTCATCGTTACCGACTCCCTATCGGCGTATCAACAGGTCATCAAGGCCATTCCCCCTGGCGTCGAGACCTCGATGCTGTTTGACGACTACCTCCGAAACTTCGAGATCACATCTGGGGATCTACGGTGAGATTCGCGCTTCTTGATTATCAGGTCGATGCGGTCGCAGACATCCTGGGTTCCCTCGACGACGCCGCAGATCGGTTCGAACAGAGCGGCAAGCTGACTGCCATCTCATTCTCGGCGCCGACGGCATCCGGGAAGACGGTCATTGCTACAGCCCTCATCGAGCTCGTTCTCTATGGAGACGAGGAGCGCGAGCCCGATCCGCTCTTCACGGTGCTGTGGGTCACCGACGATCCGAACCTCAACCAGCAGACAAAGCGGAAAATGCTCATCGCGTCATCTCACATGAAGCCCAGCCAGCTCGTTGCCATTGATCAGTCCTTGGACAAGGAGCTACTGGACACGAACAAGGTCTACTTCGCTCATATCCAGCAACTCGGCAAGGGCGCGACCAACTACGTGAAGACGGGAGACAATCGTAGGTGGTCTTTGTGGGAAACGATCGCCAACACAATCGCGGCCCGGGGAGCGAGCTTTCTTTTGGTCATTGATGAGGCTCACCGGGGCGCGCGCACCACTCGTGACGGCGGCAAGACCATCACCGGTCAGCTCGTTGATGGGGCCGGTGGGGAACTCCCAGCTCCGGTCGTCTTGGGGCTATCCGCGACACCGCAGCGTTTCATCGATGCGGTGTCGCGGGTAGGGCATCGGATACTCGAACCAGTTTCAGTGGACATCGATCGCGTCAGAGCGTCCGGCTTGATCAAGGATAAGATTCGAATCCGTCACCCAAGAGAGAAGCAGCCGGCGGACTCGACTCTCATTGAACTCGCCGTTCATGACCTCCTTGATTACCGCGAACTGTGGGATACCTACTCGTTGCAGCAAGACGAGCCGCCAGTCGATCCCGTCCTCGTTATCCAGGTCAGACCCAAGGTGGCCGACAACGAGTTGCGCGCCGTCCTCGACACGCTCGTGGCACAGAGTGGCGACCTGGCCGGCAAAGCAATCGGTCACTCGTTTCAAGACCATGTGGCACTGAATCTCGGTCAGCGGACAGTGCGCTATGTTGCTCCACAGGACATACAGGATGATTCACGGCTTCGCGTCGTCCTGTTCAAGGAGGCCCTAGCCACCGGTTGGGACTGCCCCCGTGCGGAAGTTATGGTTTCGCTCCGATCCGCTCAGGACCACACCTACATCGCACAGTTGATTGGCCGAATGGTCCGAACGCCCCTGGCTCACCGAATCTCGACAGATGAAGTCCTCAATACGGTCTCTCTGTTCCTCCCCTACTTTGACGACTCTGAGGTACACGAAGTCGTTAGCGCCATCCAGTCCGCTGAAGGTGGCGTCATTTCGACAGCTGAGACAGACTCGATCGTTTGCTCACGGAACCCCACAGTCCCAAAGAGCGTCTGGGACCTACTGGCTCAAATCCCGACGTACACACGGCCCGCAAAGCGTCATCGCAACGAGGTGGCACGACTCAACGCTCTCGCTGTGCTCCTTGTCGGCACGGAGCTGGAGAGGGAAGCCGTCACGCGAGCGAGGAGTCACGTCGTCGACACGTTGAGACGTGAAGCGAATCGATTGGGCTCTGTGCTCGAGGCGAAGGCCGCCAGTCTTGCTGTGATGGACTATGAGACACGGACAGTCGATCTCGCATCCGGAGGCGTTCTAACCGAGCAGGCAAGGGCGGATCTCAACGCGAGGAACATCGATGATCTCTTCAGACGCGCCAAGCGAGTACTCGGCGATGCGGCTGCCAAATGGTATTGGGATGCGCTCTGCAACGACTCCGCCACACCCGACGACGCGAAACTCATGGTCGCCGCGTTGGCGAGTGAGCCCACGGTCGCACCCGCTGTAGAGACCGCAGCTGAGAGCCTCGTGGATGCGTGGCGCACCAAGCACAACTCGGCGATCAATAACATGCCCGAGGCAATTCGGGCAGGTTTCTATGCCATCTGGGAGACCGCCCGACGGCCTCAACAAGTGGCCCTAATCATGCCCACTCAAATAACCACATCCGACACAACTATTCGCCACGCCAAGCATCTCTATTCGAATGGGAAGAAGCTGTTCCCTGTCCGGCTCACAGGTTGGGAGGCGGACGTTCTTGGGGCCGAGGTTGCAAAGGGGACGCTCGTAGCGTGGTATCGGAATCCGCCAGGGGGACGTGCCGCCGTGGCCATTCCATACGAGCAATCGGGGGTTCAACGAACGCTCTATCCGGACTTCCTCTTCTTCCATGACATGAACGACGAACTCGTCTGTGACGTCGTCGACCCACACCGACCGGACGATGCGGATGCTGGTCCAAAGTGGCGTGGACTCGCCAGCTACGCCGAGAAGCACGGGCACTTGTTTGGGTCCATTCTTGCAGTGATCAAGGACGATCACGATGAACTGCTTAGTCTGAACGTTAAGAATCCTGCTTCGGTAAGGGCGCTCGCTCATGCGAGCAACGACACAGACATCCGAAACGCATTTGCCAAGGCAGGCGGTCCTTACTAGGGCAGCCGACTTAGTATGTCGCGATGGCAAACGGAGACGAACGTCACGAGGCCCGCATCGTTGACCGACGAGATGTTCTTATTGGGGCAGGTGTTACGTGTTGGGTCGCGGCGATCGCGGTCGGTCTGGGGCGCGCAGCTGCGACTTGGATCCTCGTCGGGGCCGGATTCCTGTGCTTTGTCCGCATCGGCTGGGTCAATCGGAGGATGAACGTTCTTAACGAGCGTACGCGCGCCGACGTTGTCGAAGCGCGAGGGGTCGCGACGATCACGATTGAAGCGACGGTGAAGGGCGAGTGATTGAGGCAGCCCCAGAGTTGAATAGTGCTCCGCCGGTAACTCCGAGGAAGGGGCTCGCTAATTGGCAACCCAAACACTCGTGGGGCGGGTCACCAGAAGCACCTTTTCCCCTCCCTGGAGTTGTGCTCGGCGTCCTCAGTAACGACGGCCAGAAGCTGAAGATCTATCGATGCGATGTCACCGATCCGCACCGAATGACCACAACTGCTGACAAGAGTCGCGTCGTATTCTTTGGATCGGCAGAGAAGGCGTTGGATCACGTCGAACCTGACTCTGTCGGCGCTTTCCTATATCCGAAGGACTTCAAGGATGCGCCGCAACTCCCTCTTGAAGACGGCACCTACTCTGTCAGCTGGTGGTCCTTCGGCGGCAGCCGCGGGCCTGGAAGACAGCTCGTGGCAACTGACGAATTCGAGATAAGGGACGGCGTCCTTGCTGAATGAGTCAGTTCGTCGCCGAATACAACGGCGACTCAAGAAGCTCCCCGACGGTGCTCGGCGCGACTTGTTCCGCGTCGTTACATCACCCGCTGACGTACGGGCGGACCTGATCCGGCAGATGTACGGGCGTCTTGAGACGCGAAGTCTCGCGGAAGTGCTGATTGATCTTGAAGCCGAGCCGCTGCTTCTCGCGCAGCTGATCGAGGAAATCAAGTCGATGGGCGGCGACGGTGCGTAGTTGACTTCTTCGGCAGGTCGATGCCAATCCTAGCGATCCCCACGCGATAGCCTCTGTTCCGCAGGTCTTGCACGGTGCGTCTTAGGTTGATCTTGCTAAAGAACGGAAGCGCCTTCACGGCTGAACGGCCTCGCCAGTCAGCGATGATGCCATAGACCACTTCGAACGAGGAGGTCGATATCCCGGCAGGTTCGAAGAAGGCAAATGAGCCGTTGCCGCTTGTGGCGTGGACCTTCGACTGAGCTTGCTCGCGGAACAAGCGGTCTCGTTGAATGAGATCAGCCGATACGAAGCCCTGGGAGAACAAGTGGCTGAGATCCCGCGAACCCAGATGTCGCTTTATATGAATCAGTTGGCGGTCAGAGGTCAAGATGTCGCAGATCTCCACTGCGGTTGTGCTTTCCGAGGTCGTGACGGTCGCTCGGTCGAGCAAGAGGCGTCCCGAACCCGAATCTACGGCCAAACGGTTGTAGGCATCCTCTCGCATGGTGGGAGGTGACGAGGGGAGCTCCACTGTGGATTCGGGCAGCGCCTTAATGAACGCGTTCAACTCCGCCTCATAACCGCGGGCAATGCTGAAGAACTCTCCATCGAGGGCATACTCCCCCGTAAGGCATCGCCACACGCTCCATCGATGAATTACATGCCCGTCCGCGCTGATAGCGCTAATGTGCCGCGACTTGAGGAATGAAGCGTCCAACTGATCGGCGATGAAATCTTCGCCGAGTCCCGAGAGGTAGTCGCCGAGTCGCAAATCCGGATGCATGATGGTCGGCCGAACTCGCCCTTCAAAGTGGTATCGGAATCCATCAACCTGAGTCCAATCGATAATCTCTGGTGGGGCCAAGTCCAGGTCGATGAGAGCGCGGGTCCTCATCGAGTTGATGACAGCTGCCTCAAGATCCGAGCGTAATTCCGGATCTGTCACAGGCCGAATGTTATCGAGCCAAGAGAATCGGTCACGGTAATTTGTCTTATCGTGTTCGACCATTATCGCCCGGCAGCGCGCACCTATCTCCTCGAAGGAGACTTCGGCGGAGAAGTGGACCGCATCCCCCCCATCAACTCGGGTCCCCCAAGTGTCTGAGTCCGAAGGCCTGCCGGTAGCGCCACCTATCACATCTCGGTATCGATCAAGATCAAAGGACTCAAACGTTGTCGCTCTGCTAGCCTGCCGCCTGGATCGGACAGTCTCTCCGGAGCGCCGTTTGGCATCCAGCGCCAAGAGACGAGACTCGTTGACCGTCGCATTTGTGGCAGGGTAAATGATGTTCAGCGCAGTACGGAGCCCGTATGAGCGCTCCCAGGAGCCGCTGCGAAGGAGGAATCTCCCGCTGGTTCCGAACGTGTACCCGAACCATGCGGTCGGTTGCTCATCCAGTCGAACGACCAACAACGCCCCGGACGAAGAGACTTTGAGTCCCGATAATTGCGGGAAAGGGGCGCCAAGGAACCCAGTCCACTCGGGAGAATGGGCCGGGATCGACATGACGTACAACTTCGCCGTGAAGTCCGCAAGGCTTACCGGACCGTACTGCGTCACCTCACGCTCCTCCATTTCGACGAAGTCGTCGAAGTCCGCAATACCAGCGTCGGACAGAACAGGGCGAAGTCGATAACAAGTGAACAGCGTCACGCGCTTATCTCCTCCCTCGTGACAGAAGAGAGATTACTGGTGGCAGATTGCCCTCCGCTAGAGGCGAGGGGCGGAGCCATGCTCGGGCCAATCCCTCCCACCTGCAACGCTCGCTTACTTCACTGCGGAAGGTTACCGAGCAAGCGCGAGCACCCTGCGCCAAGCATCGGCACACGCCTCGGCATACTGCTCATACGTCCGGTCGAAGAAGGAGTGGGGAGCGCCTTCGTACGTCACCAGCTCATTCCGCACTGCGGCGTCGTCCAGGGCCTTGCCGAAGGCCTCCACGTGCTCCTTCGTGATGCCCTGATCAGCCCCGCCGAAGAGGCCCAGGACCGGGCATTCATATTGACTGACCAGCAGGATCGGCGCATTCTTGTCACTCTCGTCGTTCGGGGCGACCCGGCCGTAAAACCCGATCACGCCGGCCAGGCCGTGGTGTCGTGCGGCCTGGTTGAAGCTGTTGCGCCCGCCGAAGCAGAAGCCGACCGTGTAGATCCGTTCCGCTGATTGTCTGAGGTGGGTGACCGCTGATTTGGTGTCCATCGCGATCTGGTCCGGGGTCGTCTGGCGGACGTGGGCCATGTGGTCGAAGCCCTCTCCCCTGTCCTCGGGTCCCTGGCCGACGCCGGCGGTCCGGCCGAAGTAGTCGATCGCGATGGCGTGGATGTTCGCCTGGGCGAACCGGCGGGCCAGCTCCTGGTAGAAGGGGTGCAGCCCCCGCACGTCGGGGAGGATGACCATGCCTGGTCCTTCGTGTTCCGGGTGGGACTCGTAGGCAGCGAGGCGGGTGCCGTCCTCGGCCGTGAGGACGAGTTCGTTGCCGAGGGGGACGGCGCCTCCCTGGACTGGGGGGATCGGCGGACGGGCGGTGGCGTCGTAGCACATCGCGTCAGGGGCCTTCTGCCAGCTGCATTCTGGCACGGGCCGGCCGGGGTGCGCGTGCTACCCTTCGCACTCGGCAGAGAGGAGCCGATGTGGCCCGCGTGACCTGCGAGGTTCGGGCGTGACCTGTTCCGCCTGCGGCAGCCCGAACCGAGAGGGACGGAAGTTCTGCGCCGAGTGCGGGGCGCTGCTCGCCGTCGCCTGCGGGGCGTGCGGGGCCGCGAACGAGCCGGGTGAGAAGTTCTGCGGCGAGTGCGGGTCGCCGATGGGTGGTGCTGCGCGCAGTGCTCCTCTCGTTGTGGCGCGCGAAGCGCCCACCGCCGAGCGCCGGCTGGTGTCGGTGCTGTTCGCCGACCTGGTGGGGTTCACGAAGCTCTCCGAGTCACGGGACGCCGAGGAGGTCCGGGAGCTCCTGACCCGGTACTTCGAGACGAGCCGGATGCTGATCACCCGCTACGGCGGCACGATCGAGAAGTTCATCGGCGACGCCGTGATGGCGGTCTGGGGAACCCCGGTCGCCACCGAGGACGACGCCGAGCGGGCCGTGCGCGCCGCGCTCGACCTGGTGAACGCCGTCGCCGAGCTCGGCGCCGAGGTGGGGGCCGACCTGCGAGCCCGGGCCGGCGTGCTGACCGGCGAGGCGGCCGTGAACCTCGGGGCGAGCGGCGAGGGCATGGTGGCCGGCGACATCGTGAACACGGCCTCGCGGATCCAGTCGGCCGCGCCCCCGGGCGGCGTGTTCGTCGGCGAGGCGACCCACCGCGCGACGGAGGGGACGATCGCGTACGAGGACGCGGGGAGCTTCGAATTCAAGGGCAAGTCGGGGCTCGTGCCCCTGTGGCGGGCGCTCCGCCTGATCGCGGGGGTCCGGGGCACCCTGAAGGCCCAGGGGCTGGAGGCGCCCTTCGTCGGTCGGGACCGCGAGCTGCGGATGGCCAAGGACCTGTACCACGCCTCGACCGACGAGAAGAAGGCGCACCTGCTCTCCGTGATCGGGATCGCCGGCATCGGGAAGTCGCGCCTCGTCTGGGAGTTCTACAAGTACTTCGACGGCCTGGTCGACGACGCCTTCTGGCACCGCGGCCGCTCCCTCTCCTACGGCGAGGGCGTCACCTACTGGGCGCTGGCCGAGATGGTCCGCATGCGCGCGCGGATCGCCGAGGACGAGGAGCCCAAGGCGGCGCTGGAGAAGCTCCGCGCCACCGTTCGGGAGCACGTGCCGGACGCCGACGAGCAGCGCTGGGTCGAGCCGCGCCTGGCGCACCTGCTCGGCCTCGAGGATCGGACGGCCGCCGACCGGGAGGACCTGTTCGCGGCCTGGCGCCTGTTCTTCGAGCGGCTCGCGAGCACGCTGCCGACGATCCTGGTGTTCGAGGACATGCAGTGGGCGGACCCCTCCCTGCTGGACTTCATCGAGTACCTGCTGGAATGGTCGCGGAACTTCCCCCTCTACATCGTCACGCTCGCGCGCCCGGAGTTCGCCGACCGCCGGCCGAACTGGGGCTCGGGCAAGCGCAACTTCACCTCGCTGTACCTGGAGGCGCTGTCGCCGGAGGCGATGCACGAGCTGATCGCGGGGCTGGTGCCGGGCCTGCCGGCCGAGATCGAGGACCGGATCCTCTCTCGCGCCGAGGGCGTACCCCTGTATGCCGTGGAGACGGTCCGGATGCTCCTGGATCGCGGGCTACTCGCGCGGGAGGGGAACGTCTACCGCCCCACCGGGCCGATCGAGTCTCTCGAGGTGCCCGAGACCCTGCATGCGCTCATCGCCGCCCGCCTCGACGGGCTGACGCCCGAGGAGCGGCGCGTGGCCCAGGATGGCGCGGTGTTCGGGAAGACCTTCTTCAAGCATGCCGTGGCCGAGATCGGGGGCATCAGCGAGAGCGAGGTCGAGCCCATCCTGGCCGGGCTCGTCCGCAAGGAGATCCTCACGGTCCAGGCGGACCCGCGATCGCCGGAGCGTGGCCAGTACGGCTTCCTGCAGGACCTGGTGAAGAAGATCGCCTACGACACGCTCTCGAAGAAGGAGCGCAGGGCCAAGCACCTGGCTGCGGCGGCGTTCATCGAGCGGACGTGGGTGGCCGACGAGGACGAGCTCGTCGAGGTGCTGGCGGCGCACTACCTCTCCGCGTTCGACGCCGCGCCGGACGCCGAGGACGCCGGCGCCATCAGGGACACGGCGCGGGAGCTGCTGGCCCGGGCCGGGGAGCGCGCGGCGTCGCTCGCCGCGAGCGAGGAGGCGCTCCGCTACTTCGAGCAGGCGATCGAGCTCACCGCCGACCCGCTCCGGCGAGCCGAGCTCCAGGAGCGCGCCGGCAAGATGGCCTGGACGGCGGGTCACGCCGCGGCGGCGACCCGGCACCACGAGGAGGCGATCGCCGGCTTCGAGTCGATCGGCCTCACGCATCCCGCCGCGCGGGTCTCGGCCGCCCTGGCCGAGATCGTGTGGCAGGCGGGCCACATCGAGGAGGCGGTCGAGCGGATGGAGGCCGCCTACGCGATCCTGTCGCAGGAGGAACAGGACGCCGACGTCGCCTGGCTCGCGGCGCAGCTCGGACGGCTCCTGTACTTCATGGGGCGGACCGGGGATGCGCTCGTGCGGATCGAGTTCGCCCTCGACATCGCCGAGGGGCTTCGTCTGCCGGAGGTCCTCTCCCAGGCGATGAACACCAAGGGCCTGATCCTCGCGACGAAGGGGCGGTTCGAGGAGGGCCGGATCCTGCTGCGCCGAGCACTCGAAATCGCGCTCGAGCACGACCTGGTTGCCTCCGCGATGCGCGCAATCAACAACCTGGGCGCGGCCGCGAGCCAGATGGACCGGCTGGAGGAGGTGCTCGAGCTCGGCCGTCAGGGACTCGAGCTCGCGCGGCGCACGGGCGACCACCTGTGGGAGGCCAACTTCCTCATCGGCGACACCGGAGAGCTGGGCTACCTGGGACGGTGGGACGACGCGGTGGCGCGTCTCGACCGCCTCGATCCGCAGGACGAGGCCGTCTTCGACATCGTTCGGATGGGTCTCAGCAGCGTCGTGCCGTTGTTCCTGCATCGCGGAGAGCTGGATCGCGCGCGCGAGTTCCTCGGGGTGATGTCGGACATGGAGGCGTCGCAGGACGTGCAGGCGCGAGCGTCCGTCCGGCTCGCCCGAGCCCCGCTGCTGCGCGCCGAGGGGAAAGTGGCGGAGGCCCTGGCGGCGGCCGAGCTGGCGTTCGCCACGCGGGAGCAGCTCGGCATCCGGGCGGGGATCGTCAAGGAGGCGCTCATCGAGGCCCTGGAGGCGGCGTTCGCGCTGGGGGATCTCGGCAAGGTGGAGGAGCTCCTCGGCGTGATCGAGGGATTCCGGCCCGGGGAGCTCACGCCCTTCGTGCAGGCCCAGGGCGCGCGATTCGGGGCGCGGCTCGCGGCCGCGCGGGGCGAGACCGATGGGGTCGACCCTGGCTTCGAGGCCGCCGCGAAGCAGTTCGAAGAACTCTCGATGCCCTTCGTTCGCGCGGTGACGCTGCTGGAGCACGGCGAATGGCTCGTGTCGCAGGACCGGGCGGGCGAGGCCCAGCCGATGTTCGAGCAGGCCCGCGCGACCTTCGAGGAGCTGCGGGCCGAGCCGTGGCTCCGCCGTCTCGACCTGCTCGCCGCGTCGTTCGCCGGCGCTCGGTAACGATTCGCGCCCCCTCCTCGGTCAGTCGCGCTCGAGCGACTCGATGAGCGCCTTGGTGGCCGCGATCTCCAGCACAACGCCTTTCTGTTCCTGCAGGTCGAGCGCCCGGTGGGCGGCGGCGAGGGCGGCTTCCCTGTCCCCCGCCAGTCGCTGGATACGGGCGACGCTCACGTAGGCGCTGCCGTTCCAGCCAAAGTCCGTTCGCTCGGCGATCGTCGTGCCCTCCAGAGCGAGGGCGAGCCCCTCATCGATACGGCCGCGGGCCGCGAGCAGCTCCCCCATGGTGGCCCGATACAGCAGCTGCGACGCGAGGTCGTCATCAGCCGCCCATTCCCGGCACCGCTCGAGCCACTCCTCGGCTTCGTCGAGCCGACCTTGGCGGAACAGCGCCTCCGCGAGTCCGCCCGCCAGCGTCGAGGCGGCTGCCCGCTCCCCCTTGCCCTGGAGGATCGAGATGGCGAGCCGGTGGTACCCCTCGACCGCCTCCCACTCCCCTGCCAGCTGCTCGGTGAAGGTGAGGCCGAAGCCGGTCGTCGCCACGACCCCACGGGGGGTGCCGAGGTCCTCGAAGATGCGCTTGGCCTCGAGCAGGAGCTTCCGGGATTCGTCGAGCTGGCCGAGCTTCGCGGCCATACGGCCCTCGGTCAGGAGCAGCTGCCCCTGGGTGTATGGCGTGGCGGGCAGGCGGGCGAACAGTTCCCGGCATTGCTCGAGGGCCTCGTCGGGACGGGTCGATCCGAAGTACATCCGGCCGGCGATCCACGTGACCAGCTTGCGAAGGAGCGCTTGGTCTCCGATGCGATCCGCGAACTCGAAGGCCGCGCGGCACGCCTCGAGGCTCGCCGCCATATCCCCCGCGTTGTTGTGGATCTCCGAGAGCATCACCCAGGCGTCGGCCATGCCCCGGTCGTCGCCGAGGCGCTCGAAGGCCGCGATGGCCTCCCGGGCCTGCGCCTCCAGCGTCTGGTTGTCCCAGGCATGGGGATCGAGCACGGACCTGGTCGACGAGCTGAGGATCCTCGCGCGCCAGGCCGCGGCCTCCATCCCCAGCGTCTCGGCGTGCGCGATGGCCTCCTCGGCGACGGCGACGGCGCGCTCCAACTCCCCAAAGGTGTCGAGCGCATGGCCGAGCTCCACGAGGAGGTCCACCTTGGCCGTCGATGCTGCTGGGAGCAGGGCGGCCGCCCGGGACAGCAGCTGGGTCGCGCCGCCCAGGTCGCCGCGCGAGAGCGCGAGACGCCCGGCAGTGCTCAGGTGCCCCGCGGCGCGCTCGGCGAGCGCGAGGGTGGCCGCGGTCGCGGGACCCAGTTCGGCGCGCAGCAGGCACGCCTGTTCGAGGTGGTACCCGACGAGCTCGTCCTGCTGGCCGCCCGCGGGCATCGCGCCCAGGAGCCAGTCCGCGAAGCGCTCGTGCAGTCCTGCCCTGGTCTCCTTCGGGACCGAGGCGTAGGCCACGTCCCGGATGAGTTGGTGGCGGAACCGGAAGGCGTCGTGCCAGGCAAAATCGGAGCGATCGGGACGGATCAGCTCCTTTCGGACCAGGCTCGCGAGCCGCGCGGCGAGCTGTGGTTGGTCCGGTGCCTCCGAGAGCTCCCACACCGCATCGGAGTAGAAGACCCGCCCCACGACCGATGCGCGCTCAAGCAGCGCTCGTTCCTGTGGTTGCAGCCGGTCGACCCGGGCCGCGAGCAACGCCTGGATCGTGGGCGGGATGGCGAGCGATCGCAGGTCACCGTCGACCTCCCAGTGCGCGTTGGTTCGGCGGAGCGTCCCGTCGTCGATCAGCATCGAGAGCAGCTGCTCGACGAAGAGCGGATTGCCCTCGGCCGCCCGGGCGATGCGGGTCCTCGCGCCGGCCTCGACCTCCACACGGCCGAGCAGGTTGGAGACGAGGACCGCGCTCTCGTCCTCCGAGAGCGGCTCCAGCAGCATGGAGGTCGCGTTCATCTTGCCGCCGGCCCAGGTGGGGTGGCGGTCGAGGAGCTCCGGGCGGCTCGTACAGAGGAGCAGGATCGGGGCCCCGCGGGAGAGGTCGGCCACGTGCTCGATCAGCTCGAGCATCGTGGGCTCCGCCCAATGGATGTCCTCGATCACGACCACCAGCGGACGGGCCGCGGCCAGGCGCTCGAGGAAGTGGCGGATCGCCCAGAAGGATTCCTCGCGCGACGCGGCAGGCTCGCCGGGGTCGCCGGCGCCGATCACCTGCGCTACGCGGGCGGCGATGATCGGGGTGTCGTCGTCCGACTCGGTTGCTTCGATCGCCACCCGGATCGCGGCGGTGACGACTTCGGGATCGGTCTCCTCGCCGAGCGCCGCCACCGAACGGACCACCTCCGCGACGGGCCAGAACGTGATCCCGTCGCCGTACGGCAGGCACCGACCGCGAACGACCGTCGCCTCGGCGCTCACCGATCCCAGGAACTCCTCGGTGAGCCGGGACTTCCCCACCCCCGGCGAGCCGAGGACGGTCACCAACCCACACGACTGCTCGTGCGCGACGCGGGCGAAAGCCTGACCCAGGAGCTCCCGCTCGTGGTCCCGGCCGACGAGCGGCGAGTCCGTCCGGCGGATGTAGCCTTCGGCTTCCGCCGAGACCTTGAGGAGCCGGTAGGCGGCGAGGGGCTGGGCCTTGCCTTTGAGATCGAGCGGCTCGGTCGCCTCGACGATGACGGCGTTGGCGATGAGCTGGTACGTGAGGGCGCCGATCAGGATCTCTCCCGGGACGGCGGCCTGCTCCAGCCGCGCGGCGACGTTGACGGCGTCGCCCGTGACGAGCGCCTGGCCCGCCGCGGGATCGCCCGCGACCACGTCCCCGGTGTTGACCCCGACTCGGATCGAGAGCGTGGGCGCCCCCTCGCCCGTCAGGGCCGCGTTGAGCGCCTCGAGCGCGTCACGCATCCCGACGGCCGCCCGCGCGGCTCGAAGGGCGTCGTCCTCGTGCACGACCGGGATGCCGAACACGGCGACGACGGCATCGCCGATGAACTTCTCCACAGTGCCCCCGTGGCGCTCGAGGACGCCCCGCATCGCGTCGAAGTACCGCGACATCACCCGACGGAGGGTCTCGGGATCGGTGCGCTCCCCGAGTGCGGTCGAGCCCACGACGTCGCAGAACACGACGGTGACGGTCTTTCGGGTCTCCCGCTGCGGGCTCGCGGCCACGAGCGGAGCCGCGCACGCGTTGCAGAAGCGGGCTCCCTCCGGATTCTCGGTGCCGCACCGTGAGCAGCTGATCACGGGACGAAGGGTACGCCTCGGACGGTTCTTTCCACAGAGCTACCATCCGCCAAGTCCGATCGAGCCCTCTCCCGAGGGCTAGGCTTCGCGGCGATGGAACGATCTCAGCGTCCGCCGATTCGCTAGCGGTCGCCGTCCATGTCGCCGCCCGTTTGGCGGCTGCCGGTGGAGCGGATGAGGTCCTGTCCTCCACCTTGCGCGATCTGGCCGCGGGCTCTGGGCTGAGGATCGCGGCGTTCGTGAATTGAAGGCGTGCCGGAACCTCGTCAGGTGCTCGCGGTCTCGAACTAGAAGCAGGACGGCGGTCCGCGCGGACGCCCATGTCGTAGGCTGTTCCTACTCTGCGGTCCATGGACCCAGGAGGCGACCGATGGCAACCCCGGCAGCGACGACGTATCGGTACGAGGACCTCGCGTCCTTCCCCGAGGACAACCTTCGGCGCGAGCTCATCGACGGCGAGCTGATCGTGACCGCGGCGCCCGCCCTGCGCCACCAGCGCGTTGTCGCCCGGCTCGTCCACCATCTCTACGTCCACGCCCAGGCGCACGGCGGCGAGGTGTTCCCCGCCCCGACCGATGTGTTCTTCTCCGACACGAACGTGGTCGAGCCCGACGTCCTGTTCGTGGCGGCCGAGCACCGGGATCGGCTGGAGGCGCGGTTCGTCCGATCGGCCCCCGACCTCGTGATCGAGGTCTCCTCCCCCACCACGAGGCGGCTCGAGCTGGTCCGCAAGCGAGAACTGTACGAACGGTTCGGCGTCCCCGAGTACTGGTTCGTCGACCTCGACGCCGAGCGGGTCGAGGTCTACCGCCTGCAGGGCGGTCGTTACCCGGCCCCGCGGCTCCTCGCACGAGGCGAGGTGCTGCGCTCTCCGGCGCTCCCGGAGTTCGGGCTGGCCGTCGACGAGCTGTTGGGCGATCCCGAGGAGGCCTGAGTCACCTAGGCCTGTTCGCGTCCCCGCGCCAGGTCCTGGGCGAGGTCCCGGAGCGAAACGATGCCGATCACCTGCTCCCCGTCGACGACCGGGAGATGACGGAGCCGCCTCGGAGCATCAGGTCCAACGCGTCCAGGACGCTCAGATCCGGTGCCACGGTGGTGGGGTCGGGCGTCATGTAATCCGCCACGGGATGGCCCAGGGCCGTCTCGGGCTCTCGTTTGAGCGACGTGAGGATGTCGCGTTCGGTGAAGATGCCGACGAGCCGCTCGTCCTGCATGATCAGCGCCGACCCCACGCCCGCCGCGGCCATGATGCCGGCTGCGGTGGTCACGCTGTCCTCGCGCCCGACGGAGATGATATCGGCGCTCATGATCTCTCCGACCGTGGTCATGGTGGCTCATGCTGCATCGGGCGGCAGGCGCCGTCAAGACGCCGCCAGCGCGGGGGCGACCTGAGTGGCGAAGCGCTCGAGCGTGGCAAAGGTCGAGGCGCCGATCTGGAAGTGCTCGACGCCCTCCGCGACCATGGGGGCGAGCTGCTCGATCGTGGCCTCGGGGGTCGGGCCGACCTGCCACCTCGTGAGGTACGAGCGTGGCGCGGATTCGTCGAAGTCATCGGGGTCATCCGGGAGGTCCAGGTCGACCGTCGCCGTGAGCCGGATCTCCTTCGGGTCGCGGCCGATGGCTCGGCAGTGCTCGCGGAGCTTCTCGAGCGCCGGCTCGTACGCCTTCGTCGGCGCATGCCAGCTCCACGCGTCTGCGTACTGGGCGGTGATCGCGAGCGCCCTCGGGCCATTCGTCCCGACGAGCAGCTCGATCGGCGGGTCGGGCTTCGGCATGCAGTAGGCGTCGGTGACCTCGTAGTGCCGGCCCTGGAACGAGAACGGCCCGCCCTGCCACATCCCCTTCAGGATCTGGATCGCCTCCTCGAGCTGCTCGACCCGGGTCCCGGGCGACGGGAAGCCGTAGCCGTACGCGCGGTGCTCCTCCTCGTGCCAGCCGGCGCCGATCCCGAGCGTCAGCCGTCCGTTGGAGAGGTACTGGGCGGTGGCGGCCGCCTTGGCGAGGAGGGCGGGGTTGCGGTACCCCTGCCCGATGACCAGGGTGCCGACCTTGTGGTTGGGGAACGTGGCGGCGAGGTAGCTGACGCGGCTGATCGCCTCGAAGCGGGTCTCGTCCTTTTCTTGGAGGTGGTCGCTCACCCAGATGGTGGTGAAGTGGTCGCCGCCGAGGTCGATTGCGCGCCTCCACGAGTCCAGGAACGTGCGGCCCAACGAGTAGTCGGCGTCGCCGGGCAGGCCGTCGAAGCCGAACGTGACTGGCACGCGCGGAGGATACGGGATCGGTAGGCTGGGTCGCGATGAGCGGGCTGACGGCATCGGACCTGGCCGAGCGGTGCGGCGTGACCGAGGACGAGATCGAGAGCCTCAGGTCGATGGGTGTCCTGGTGGCGCGGGACGGCGACGAAGGCCCGTTCCTCGACGCCGACGTGCCCAAGGTGCGCCTGGCGATGGCCTGCGCGAGCGCGGGGCTCCCCCTCGAGGGGATCGGCGCGGCGATCGCGGCCGGGAAGCTCTCCTTCGCGTTCCTGGAGAACGTGACGTACCAGCGATGGGCGGTCCGTTCGACGCGCACGTACCGCGAGGTGGCGGCCGAGACCGGGGTCGATGTCGACTTCCTGCAGCGATGGCTCGAGGCGACGGGCTGGCCGCCCGCGGACCCCGAAGACCGGATGCGCCACGACGAGCTCGAGGTCGTGCCGCTCATCCAGGGCGCCTGGAACACCGGCATCAGGGACGACGCGATGCTGGTCCGGATCGGCCGGGTCATCGCCGACGCGCTCCGCCGGGTCGCACAGGCCGAGGCCGAGGTCTACCACGCGAAGCTCGAGATGCCGCTCCTCGCCGCGGGCCTCAGCCAGGGCCAGCTGATGGACGTGGCCTCCGCCATCGGGCAGCAGTTCCCGCCGCTCCTGGATCGGGCGATGATGGCCGAGTACCGGCGCCAGCAGGAGCTCGCGTGGACCGAGGACATGGTCGAGCACGTCGAGGCGGCGCTCGACGAGGCCGGGATCCGCGCGAGGCCGGAGCGAATGCCGGCGATGTCGTTCCTGGACCTGGCCGGATACACGCGACTCACGGAGGAACAGGGCGACGAGGCGGCCGCGGAGCTCGCGGCGTCACTGGCCGGCCTCGTGGCGCAGGCGTCGCGCGACCGGGGCGGGACGCCGGTGAAGTGGCTGGGCGACGGGGTCATGTGCCACTGGCGGGATCCTGGCAAGGCGGTGCTGGGCGTGCTGGAGCTCGTGGCGACGGTGCCTGCGGCCGGGCTCCCCCCCGCGCACGTGGGCGTGGCCGCCGGGCCGGTGGTCGTCCAGGGCGCGGACTACTTCGGGCGGACGGTGAACATCGCGTCGCGGATCGCGGGGCGAGCGCGGGCCGGTCAAGTGCTGGTGAGCGAAAGCGTGGTGGCGGCAGGTGAGCCGGCGGGCGTGCAGTTCGTCGAGCTGGGACCCGTGGCCTTGAAGGGGCTGCCGGCGCCGGTGCGGCTCTTCGAAGCGCTGGGGTGAGCCTACGACCTGTTCGAGGTGCCCGAGGACCGATCCATCGACATCCGGAGGAACTCCCGGATGTGGAACAGCCGGAGCGGTGGACGAAGATACGCGGGCACCAGGTCCAACCCCTCGTCCTCGCCGAGCACGCGCGGGTCCGTGAGGTGGAAGACCGCGCGCGATCGCACGAGCGTGCAGCCCCCCGCCGCCAGGATGTTGCGCACCCAGTCCGCGCCGGGGCCGTACGTGAGCGCGATCACGAACCCGTCCTCGGCCGGGTAGGCCCAGACGGGGGTTCGGTGGCGCCGGCCCGTCGCGCGTCCACGGTGCAGGACGACCGCGAAGGGGGGAAGGGACCACGCCACCGTGTCGGCGACGCGGTTCGTGACGAGACGGTTGAAACGCGCGAGCGCCCTTGGGAACCGCACCCGCTCAGGTGCCGGCGTCGACCAGGCTTGCCGCGTGGTCCGGCACGTACGTGTAGATGTCGCGAGGCGGGCGCACGTAGCCCTCGTCGGCTTGGCGCTTGGGGAGGGCGATCGTCTCGAGCGTCGGCGCATGGTACGGGATCTGGCTCAGCAGGTGTGACATGCAGTTGATCCGGGCGCGGCGCTTGTCGTCGGCGGGCACGACGAACCACGGCGCCTCCGTGATGTCGGTGTGGACGAACATCTCGTCGTTCGCGCGCGAGTAGTCGACCCAGCGCGTGCGCGAGTAGAGATCGGTCGGCGAGAGCTTCCACCGCCGCATCGGATCGTCGATGCGGGACTCGAACCGCCGCGCCTGCTCCTCGTCGCTCACCGAGAACCAGTACTTGATGAGGTGGATGCCGTCGGAGACGAGCAGGCGTTCGAAGATCGGGCACTGCTGCAGGAAGCGGCGGTGCTCCTCGGGCGTGCAGAACCGGAGCACGGTCTCGATCCCGGCGCGGTTGTACCAGCTGCGGTCAAAGAGCACGATCTCGCCGGCCGCCGGGAGCTGCTCGATGTAGCGCTGGAAGTACCACTGGGTCTTCTCGCGCTCGGTGGGGACGGGGAGCGCGACGATCCGGGCGATGCGCGGGTTCAGGAACTCGGTGATGCGTTTGATCGTGCCGCCCTTGCCGGCGGCGTCCCGCCCCTCGAAGATCACGACGACCCGCGCGCCGGCGTCCTTCACCCACTCGGCCATCTTCACGAGCTCCTCCTGGAGGCGAAGGAGCTCGGCTTCGTACGGCTTGCGCGGGAGGCGGCCGGGCGGGGCCATGGGCTAGGCGAGCGGGACGAGGCCCACGTCCCCTTCGAGGAAGACGGCCTCCTCCCCCGGCTCGTCGGCGATGTCCCACTCCTCGAAGAACGCGCGGGCGCCCTCGCGCGAGTCCCAGTTCGCGACGGCGTAGAAGGCGGAGCCGTCCTTCGCGTACCACGCGCGGTGGAACCGACACCCGTGCTCCCGCGCGCTCGCCCGCATCGGGTCGTCGATCCAGGTCACCCGCCTGTTGTACAGGTCCTCGGCCGTCCGCCCATCGGGCGTCGGGCAGGGGACTCGGAACAGGATCCACATGTGGCGCCACCCCCTGTCAGGCCGGGACGACCGCCGCCCCGATCGCCGCGCGAAGCCCCTCGACCCGCCGAAGCCACGGCTCGGCCTCCAGCCGTTGAAACGTCTCCTCCGAATCCCGAATCGGCCCCTCGGCTGAGGCCGCGTCGCCGGCCGCGAGCAGTGCCTCGGCGAGCTGCAGGTCCGCCACCGCGGCATAGAAGGGCGTCGTGATCCCTCGGAAGATCTCACCGGCCTCCTCGAGCCGAGACCGCGCCTCGTCGTGCCGGCCGGCCATCGACGCCATCCGACCGCGGAGCCGAGCGACCTGCCCACGAAGGAAGTCGGTGACCTCGCCCGGTGGAGCGGTCTCCGCGATGCGCAGGAGCTCGTCAGCCTGTTCCACCTGCCCGAGCTCCAGATCCGACTCAACCGCCACGGCGAGGGAGTACGCCGCCGTCGCCAGCCCGAGGGCCTCTCGTGTCACGAAGGACGCCATCGCTGCCTCGTGCGCCTCGTCGAATCGGCCCTGGGCAAGGCGAGCGAACGCGACCGTCATCGATTGCCAGAACCGGTCCTGGATGTCCGAGGGATCGAAGACGGCCTGTGACGCCGCGATGACTCGTTCACACTCCTCGAGCTTCCCCTGATTGGCGAGGACGATGATCGCACCGGCATGTGTCGAGACCCCGATCGGGTCCTGCTTCGGATCATCGGGCAACGGCGATGCGTCGAGGATCTCCCGCACCTCGGTCCAGCGCCCCAGGGACCCGTAGTCGAGCACCAGGTGGATCCGCAACATCTCTACCTGGTCGCGATGGCCCAGGCGCTGCGCGAGCTCCAGGTTGCGCAGGTCCTGTTCGAGCGCCTCTCCGCTTCGATCGCGGGTCCCGAGCTCACTGGCCAAGTTGAACCTCGCGCGTTCGATCGCGTCCGGGAGGTCGTGCTCGATCGCGACGGCCAGGGCGTGATGCAGGAGGGCGATCGACTCCTCCCACCGGCCCCGTCCCCGCAGGATCAACGACTTGGTGTTGAGTGCCTGAGACAGCACCTCGAAGTAGAGGCGCGCCTCGGCGGCCGCGAGCGCTCGCTCGACCCAGCCGAAGGCGTCATCCAATTCACCGCGGAAGTAGTGGAAACGGGCGGCCTGGGCCATGAGCCACGCCACGCCCTCGTCGGGCTCCGCCTCTGCGAGCACGGCGAGCGAGGACTCCATCAATTCGACGGCCTCGTCGATCTTCGTGAACTGCATCCACAGCAGCTCGCCGAGGCGCGCGGAGACACGGGCCGCCGCCTGGACGTCGCCGGCGTCGGCGAACAGCTTGGCCGAGCGCTCGTACCGCTCGCGGGCGTCGTCGCGGCGGGTCGCCGCCGCAGCCATCGTGCCCGCCCGTTCGGCGATGGCCGCTTGCTCGGCGGGGTCGTCGGCGAGGTCGAACGCCGCGTCGAAGTACGCCTGGGCCTCGTCACGCGCCGCGAGCGAGGCTGCCCGCTCCCCTGCCCGGACCAGGGCCGCGCGAGCGTTCGTCCGAAGCTCCGGCGCGTCCGGTGCGTCGGGCGCAGCCCGATACGCCTCGGCGTGGTGGAACGCGACGATCTCCACGAAGTCGTCCTCGCCGGCCTCTTCGAGGTGACGCGCGGCAGCCACGTGAAGCGCCTTGCGGTCGCGCTTCGAGAGGGTCTCGTACGCGACGCGCTTCACCAGCTCCTGCAGGAACCCGTACTGCCCGTGCTCCGGCGAACGCGGGTCGCTCTGCAGGCCGAGGATCTCCTTGCGCGCAAGCGCCGACAGCATGCCCTCGACCTCCTTCGGCGGGAGGCCGGCGAGGGACGCGAGCGCGTCGGTGGTGAAGGTCTTGCCGAGGACCGCCGCGCGCTGCACGAGGCTCCGCTCGCCTGGTGCGAGTCCGTCCAGGCGGGCGGCGATCAGCGCGTGCAGGCTCTCGGGTACCTCGAGCGCGTCGATCGGGCCGGTCGGCCGATAGCCGGCGCCGTCCGCCACCAGCAGGCCGCGGTCGATCAGCATGCGAACCGTCTCGACCGCGTACAGCGGGACGCCCTCGGACCGTTCGAGGATCGAGGCCTGCACGTCGCCGGGGAGCCCTGGAGCGAGGCCGTCCAGGAGCGACCGCATGTCGTCGGGCCCGAGCGGCTCGAGCCCCAGCGACGTGAGGTTGCGCTTCGCCGCGCCCCACGTCGGATGGCGGTCCTGCAGCTCGGGCCGCGCGAGCGTGATCACGAACAGCGGATGGTTGCGCGACCACTCGAGCAGGTACGTGATGAAGTCGATGAGCGCCGCGTCGGCCCACTGCAGGTCCTCGAACACCATCACCACGGGGTTCCTGTCGGCGAGGCGTTCGAAGAAGAGGCGCCACGCGCTGAACAGCTCCTCGGGCTCACGGGTGGAGCGTTCCTCCAGACCCAGCAGATGGGCGAGCCGCGGCTCGACCCACCGCTGCTCCTCCGGCTCGGGGACGTGCTCGAGCACCGACGCGTGGAGCTTCGCCGTCGCGGATGCGGGGTCCTCGCCCTCGGCGATGCCGGCGCGCGAGCGCACCATGTCGGCCAGCGCCCAATACGTCACGCCCTCGCCGTACGGCAGGCACCGCCCCCGGTGCCACCAGACCACCTGCGCGAGGCCGTCCATGTACTTGAGGAACTCCCACGACAGGCGCGACTTGCCGATCCCCCCGATCCCCCAGACCGACACGAGGTGCGCGCGGCCCTGATCGGCCGACGAGTGGAAGAGGTCCTTCACGAGCTGGAACTCGCGGTCACGGCCGACGAACGGTGCCTCGAGGCCCGCGGACTTCTGCTTGCCGCCGATGAGCGCGACGACGCGCAGGGCGCGCCAGAGCGGCACGGGCTCGGCCTTGCCCTTGAGCTCGTGGGCGCCCGCGTCCTCGTAAACGATCGCGGGCTCCGTGGCACGCCGGGTCGCCTCACCGACGAGCACGGCACCCGGCGGCGCCTCGCCCTGGATCCGCGACGCGACGTTCACGAGGTCGCCCGCGACCATGCCCTGGTCCCTCGCGCCGAGCGTGACGGCGGCCTCGCCGGTGAGCACGCCCGCGCGGGCGCGAAGCTCCGGCACGCCCAGCTCGGTCCCGAGCGTTTGGACCGAGGCTGTCAGCTCGAGCGCGGCGCGCACCGCCCGCTCCGCGTCGTCCTCACGCGTGACGGGGGTTCCCCACACCGCCATGACGGCGTCACCGATGAACTTCTCGACCGAGCCGCCGTACCGTTCGATCGTGCGCGACGCGGTGTCGAAGTAGCGGGTCAGGAGGTCGCGGACCTCCTCGGCGTCACGCGAGGCGGAGAGCGGCGTGAACCCGACGAGGTCGGCGAACAGGACGGAGACGAGCCGGCGCTCGGCGACCGGACCAGGGGCGCCGGGCGCAGCAGCGCTCTCAATGAGGGCGGTACCGCATTCCCCGCAGAACTTGGTGCCCGGCGGGTTCGGCGTCCCGCAGCTGGGGCACAGCCGTGCGAGCGACGTGCCGCACTCGCCGCAGAACTTGCGGCCGGCATCGTTCTCGGTCCCGCAGGATGGGCAGCGCATCGTCGCCGGGAGAGGGTACTTCGGGCCGGGGCGCCCGTACAGGTCGGTCCCTGGTTACGCCGGATCTCGGCGCCGTCCACGCTTCCGGCGATCTTCGCGGAGAAGGCATGGGCGGAGTATCACTTCGAGTTGACCGAGCGCGTTCGTCGAGAGAGGAGCCATCGACATGGACCGAGCCCTGCCGATCATGGGCGTGCAGGTCGCCCCCGTCGCGTGGGACGTCGCCGCGACGCGGGCGAAGTTCGAGCGGGAGGTGCGCGAGCTGCACGCCTCGTTCCCGCGCACGATGGTGTTCGTCTTCCCCGAGCTGTACCTGGCGGCGCTCGGGCCCTTCGGCGCGCCCGCGGCCCCGGGCTACCGGATCGCGGACATCGCCGAGCCGGTCCCGGGCCCGCTCACCGACTGGCTCTGCGCGCTGGCGAGGGAGCTCGGGGTCTGGCTCATCCCGGGGTCGTTCTACGAGCGGGGGGATGCCGGCGCGATCCACAACTCCATGGTCGCGGTCTCCCCCGCCGGCGCGATCGCCGCCACCTACCGGAAGCTCTTCCCCTGGCGGCCCTGGGAGCGAACGGCGCCGGGCGACCGGTTCGTCACGTTCGACATCGACGGGGTCGGCCGCGCGGGCCTCATGATCTGCTACGACGGGTGGTTCCCCGAGGTCGCGCGCCATCTCGCGTGGATGGGCGCCGAGGTGATCTTCCAGCCCACGGCGACCGGCACGTCGGACCGGGACCAGGAGTTGGTCCTGGCTCGCGCGAACGCGATCGTGAACCAGGTCTACGTGGTCAACGTGAACATGGGCGGGCGGGCGGGCCCGGGACGCTCGATCATCGTGGACCCGGAGGGGCACCCACTGCAGCAGGCCGGCGACGGCGAGGAATTCCTGACCGAGGTGTTGGATCTGGACGCGGTCGCGCGCGTGCGCGAGTACGGGTCGGTAGGGCTGAACCGGCTGTGGGAGGAGCTGGACCGCGAGGGCCGCTCGCTGGAGCTCCCGCTGTACGGCGGGGCGCTCCGGAGGCCGGCGGGGGCTGAGGTCCGCGCCTAAGTCGGCTCCGGGCGCCCCTGTTCCACGCCACGTTCCGGGCGCGCGCGTGACGTCCGTTGTGGGTGGTCAGCAACGTATGGCGCCACACGTCCGTTGTGGGTGGTCAGCAACGTATGGCGCCACACGTCCCAGCCATACCCCACTCAAGGTCGCACAGTTCGCGACGAACCCTTAACCAGGAGGCGCGGACGCATGATCTCCACCCAGCTCGGTCGTTCGCTGCTCGATTCCCCGCTCCCCCCGGCCGACGCGCAGGACGCGCGACCCGACGAAGCGGGGGGCTACGGCGAGCTCATGGCCGACATCGACCGGGTCCTTCGGGAGCACGAGGGTCGGGACCGGGCCCGCGAGGCGTCCTGAGGGCCCTGATCCCTCCCTCACGACCCGCTAGGTCCTCGCGATGATCGCTGCGAAGGCGTCCCGGTCGAACCCGCGCAGCGTGGTCGAGCGGACGTTGCCGAGGGCGCCGACCTGCAACAGCACGGTCGTGATCGTCTCGGCGTCGGGCGCCTCCGCGATCGAGACGATGTCGTAGGGCCCGACCGTCCAGAAGATCTCCTTCAACGTTCCGCCCGCCTGCTCCAGCACCTGCCGGTACGCCTCGGCGCGCTTGATCGAGTCCTTGTAGTTCCGGATGCCCTGCTCGGTCCAGTTGATCAAGCTGATGAACGTCGCCATACAACCCCCTCTCCCGCCCCGCGAGGCTCACTCTAGAGGCGGGAGAGGAAGCGCGCCACTCGTGATCCGGAGCCTAGCTCCCCGTGCTGTACAGCCCGAACATGTTCCCCTGGGGGTCCGCGAACGCCGCGATGTGCGTCGTCGGGTCGACCTGCATGGGCTCCATGACCGTCTTCGCGCCGAGGTTCTCGGCCCGCTTCAGGTACTCGCCGAGGTCCTCCACGTGCGCGTAGACCGTGACCATCGGCTGGCCGGTCGGCGTCCCGCCGATCCCTCCGTGGATCCCGCCGCCCGTGTCGATCTGGGCGTGCGGCTGGCCCTCGGGCATCGGGTCGGCCTTGATCGTCCAGCCGAAGACCTTCCGGTACCAGTCGTAGGCCTTCTCGGCCTCGACGCAGGAGATCTCGACCCAGTCGACGGGCGGGTTCGTGCCCTCGGAGACCTTCGTCGTCCCGTCGCCCTTCACGAGCCCGATGACGTTCCCGAACGGGTCCTGCACGTGCGCGAACGTGACCATCTCCGGGATCTCGGTGACCGGCATGAGGACCGTCGCCCCGGCCTTCACGGCCTTCGCGAGCAGCGCGTCGATGTCCGGGTTCTCGATGTAGGGGATCGCGACGGGGGTCTGCCCCTCGCGCGTGTCGCCCGTGCCGCCCGGGATCCCCGACCCCGCGTGGGTGTCGAAGATGTGGTAGCCCATGTCCGGGAAGTGGTCGACGTGCCAGCCGAACACCTCGGAGTAGAACTTCGACGTCTGCTCCGAGTTGGTGCTGATGAGGTCGAACCAGGTGATCGGATTGCCCACGACGTAACCTCCTTGTCTCTGGCGGGCGAGGGGTGTGCTCCAAGCCTATCGACGAACGGCGGATCGCGTTTTCGACACCCCGTAAGGTGTCCCCATGGCGGATCGCAAGCAGACGGTCCTGGAGGTCGCCGGGCGAGAGGTGACGATCACCAACCCGGGCAAGGTCTTCTTCCCCGACGCTGAGGTCACGAAGCTGGACATGGTCCGCTACTACCTCGCCGTGGCCGAGGGGGCCCTGCGGGGCGTGGACGGCCGGCCCATGGCGCTCAAGCGCTACCCGAACGGCGCGGAGGGCGACTTCTTCTTCCAGAAGCGGGCACCCGAGTCCCGGCCGGACTGGATCGAGGTCGTGGAGCTGGCCTTTCCCTCGGGCCGGACCGCCCACGAGGTCGTCGTCCGGGACGAGGCGCAGCTCGCCTGGGTCCTGAACCTGGGCTGCATCGACCTGAACCCCCATCCGGTCCGAGCCGACGACCTCGACCGGCCCGACGAGCTGCGCGTGGACCTGGACCCCGTGCCCGGCGTGGGATGGGCCCAGATCCTGGAGGTGGCCCTCGTCGTGAAGGACACGCTGGAGGACTTCGGCCTCACCGGGTGGCCGAAGACGTCCGGGTCGCGCGGGTTCCACGTCTACGCCCGCATCGAGCGGCGATGGACGTTCACCGAGGTCCGCCGGGCGGCGGTGGCGCTCGCGCGCGAGGTGGAGCGTCGCATCCCGGACCTCGCGACGGCCGCATGGTGGAAGGAGGAGCGCCACGGCGTGTTCCTCGACTACAACCAGAACGCGAAGGACCGCACGGTCGCCTCGGCCTATTCGATCCGGCCGACGAAGGACGCTCGCGTGTCGGCGCCCCTCGCGTGGGACGAGGTGCAGGGCTGCGACCCGGCGGCGTTTACGGTCGCGACGATGCCGGCGCGGTTCGCGGCCATTGGCGACCCATCCGCGGGGATCGACGAGGCGGCCGGTTCCTTGACCGGGCTGCTGGCCCTCGCCGCCGAGCATCAGGCGGCCGGCATGGGCGACGCGCCGTGGCCGCCCCAGTACGCGAAGGCCGAGGGCGAGCCGCCCCGCGTGCAGCCGTCGCGGCGAAAGCGCGAGGGCAACGTCCCGCCGCCGGCCCCCGGCAAGCG
>JACXTT010000407.1_pt1 | contig 72417 bp, 65 predicted proteins | sample 9270951 | NCBI WGS metagenome assembly JACXTT01 (sample SAMN15532306, study PRJNA645909) | rock metagenome | isolation source: weathered quartz diorite | place: Puerto Rico | collected 2017-06-21
CCGCGCTAATAAACATTTGCCGGCCGGCGGCGCCCACTTGCCGCAGCGGCTCCCAGTTGATGGGTATTGCGGTGCTCCCACCGGCGCGCTGCGGGCCGTACTTTGATTCATCGAGGTCAGCCTGTTCGACGCGGACATCTTTCCAATCCACGTCGAGTTCGTCCGCGATGATCATCGGCAGACTGGTCTTCACCCCCTGACCAAGCTCGGGGTTTTTTCCCATGATGGTCACGATGCCGTCCGGAGCAACGCGAATGAACGCAGTAGGCGTGAGCGCGGCGCGCGGAGGTGCCTGCGGCGCCTGCGCAAATCCATTAGCAAGCGGTTCGATGTAGTAAGCCAGGATCATGCCTCCGCCGCTTAGCGCGGAGACACGAAGAAAACTACGGCGATCGAGGAGCGTGGCTATCATTTGCTCTCCTCCCGCTGCTCCCGTCGAATGGCAGACGGGTGGCGGAGTTTACAACGGCCCAATTGTAGCGCGGGAGGGGCTCCTCATGCGAACATGCTATCCGTTTCTCGATGTCGTGTGGGAAAACGAACGAAATGGCCAGCGCGATTACATCTTCGACCATCCCTGTCAGCCGAATCTTGGCTGACTTTTGCGCCACCGCAACGTTTGACCGTCTGCCCAAACAAGTGGTTGCTGATGCCGAGCGCGCCGTGCTCGACTGGCTGGGCTCCGCCATGGCGGGTGCGCTGGAAGCCCCCGCGCGCATGGCGCAATCTGTGATCACGAAATTGGGTCAGTCGAACGATTCCACGGTTCTCAGCGCGGGCCGATCATCGGCCGCGGGAGCGGCTCTCGCAAACGGCGTGGCGTCGCATCTTCTCGAGCTTGATGACGTCCACAAAGGATCGACACTCCACCCCGGTGCTCCGATTATTCCGGCGGCGCTCGCCGTTGCCGAGCGTGAGCACGCTGACGGCAAATCGTTTCTCCTCGCCATGGCGTTGGGATATGAAGCCGCACTCCGCATCGGGGAGGCGGTCAATCCCGACCACTATCGTTTCTGGCATCCGACCGGGACGGCCGCAACCTTCGGTGCTGCGGTGGCCGCGGGCTCTCTGCTGAAACTTAATGCCGGCCAAATGCTTGATGCGCTTGGCAGTGCTGGCACACAAGCATCTGGGCTTTGGGAATTCAATGCCGATGGCACGATGAGCAAGCATCTCCATCCCGGCAAAGCCGCGTTTAACGGCATACTGGCGGCGGATTTGGCGCGGGCTGGATTTTCCGGAGCCAGCCGCATCCTCGAGGGTGAACGTGGCTTCTTCCGCGCGACCACCCAGGCGTATGATCCTACCCGCATAACGGACGGTCTCGGCGACAACTGGAAAATCAGCGAGAACTGCTTCAAGCTCTATTCCTGCTGCGGCCACATCCACACGGCCGTGGATACGGCCCTCGCAGTTCGCGCAAAGCTCGGTTGGAAGGGCAGGGAGGCTCTTGACCAAATTCGCGAGGTCGAAGTTTCCACCTACAAGAGCGGCTACCAGATCGTTAAAGAAATGAACCCTCCAACCGCCTATCAGGCAATGTTCAGTATGACGTACGTAGTCGCGGCGGCATTACTCGAAGGCCGCGTGGATTTGCAGCAGTTCAGCCCCGAGAGATTTGATAGGCATGGCGTGATCGACCCGTCTATCGCCGCGCTGTTGCCCCGGCTGCGCTTCGTCGTTTCCGATGAGCTCAGCGCGCTCTATCCGAAGGTTTGGCCCGCACGTTTTCGAGTCACCCTGATAGATGGCACAGTTTTCAATACGGGCGCGGATTATCCACGCGGTAGCCCGGAGAATCCTGTATCCACCGAAGGCTTGCATGACAAATTTCGGTCGCTGATTGAACCGCGATTCGGAACACACGCCGCCCAAAACGCCCTCCATGCGGTCGGCAACATACTCGCTACCTCAGACATGGCGACAGTCTTCCGCACCTTTGGCTGATGCGACGGAGAACACATGACCGAAATCAATCCCCAATTCAGCCAGTACACCGAACTTCGACAGTCCATTCGCGAATTGTGCGGCCAATTCAAGGGCGATTACTGGCAGAAAGCAGAGGAGAGTTCCGCATACCCGGAAGAATTTGTGAAGGAGCTCACCGCTGCCGGCTGGCTTTCCGCGTTGATACCGGAAGAGTACGGCGGAGCGGGGCTCGGCGTTACCGAGGCGTCGGTCATTCTGGAAGAGATCAATCGCTCGGGAGCGAACTCCGGAGCATGTCACGCGCAAATGTACATTATGGGCACACTTTTGCGGCACGGCTCGCCGCAACAAAAAAAGAATTATTTGCCCAAGATCGCTTCCGGCGAGCTGCGCCTTCAATCCTTCGCGGTCACGGAACCTACCACCGGAACCGACACAACGAACACCAAGACCTTTGCCACGCGCAAGGGCGACAAGTTTGTCGTAAACGGGCAGAAGGTCTGGATCTCCCGCATGCAGCATTCCGACCTGATGCTTCTTCTTGCGCGCACCACACCTGTCACCGAGGTTAAGAAGAAAACCGAAGGACTGTCGGTGTTCCTCGTGGATTTGCGCGCGGGAACATCAAAGAGTATGACCGTGCGGCCCATTCGAAACATGGTAAATCACGAAACCAACGAAGTGTTCTTCGATAATTTCGAAGTGCCCGCGGAAAACCTTGTCGGAGAAGAAGGCAAGGGGCTTCGCTACATTCTGGACGGGATGAATGCCGAGCGAATTCTCATTGCCGCAGAATGCGTCGGCGACGGATATTGGTTCATCGATCGCGCTCGTAAGTATGCCAACGAACGAGTCGTCTTTGGGCGCCCAATCGGCCAGAACCAGGGCATCCAGTTTCCCATCGCCCGCAGTTACGCCAATGTTCTCGCGGCGGACCTGATGCGGTACGAGGCCGCGCGATTGTTTGACAGTGGCAAGCCTTGTGGGGCTGCCGCAAATGTGGCGAAACTTCTGGCCGCTGATGCTTCCTGGGAAGCCGCAAACGTTTGTCTGCAAACTCATGGCGGCTTTGGATTCGCTGCGGAGTACGATGTCGAGCGCAAATTCCGCGAAACTCGCCTCTATCAGGTCGCTCCCATTTCGACGAATCTCATCCTGTCTTTCCTTGGCGAGCATGTCCTGGAGATGCCGCGGTCATTCTGAAGCTCATGACTGGTACTACCATTCGCAGCACCGACCCCAATTCTTTTCTGCCTCTGAGCGGCCTTCGTGTCGTTGCACTGGAGCAAGCGGTCGCGGGGCCCTTTTGTTCGCGCCAATTCGCCGACATGGGCGCGGACGTCATCAAAGTCGAGCGCCCGGATGGCGGCGATTTCGCTCGCCAATATGACGGCGCATTGAACGGTTTGTCGGCTTACTTCGCATGGCTAAATCGCGGAAAGCGCAGCATCACCCTCGATCTCAAGCAGTCGCGTGACCTCGCAATCAGCGGTCGCCTTATAGATCGTGCCGACGTTTTTATCCATAATCTCGCTCCCAGTGCGGTGGAAAGATTTGGCCTTGGATACGATATGCTCGCCAAACGCTGCCCACGCCTGATTTGGTGTGGCATCTCCGGTTTCGGATCTGACGGTCCGTATCGCGACCGAAAATCGTACGACCTGTTGGTTCAAGCGGAAGCCGGCGTGATGAGTCTCACAGGTACTCCGGCGTCCCCCGCGAAAGTAGGAATCTCCATCGCCGATATCACTTCCGGCCTTTATGGATATTCTTCCATTCTTGCGGCGCTTATCAATCGCAGCCGCACGGGGCGCGGTGAGCGCATCGACATTTCCATGCTGGAATCCCTTACGGAGTGGGTTACACCTGCACTTTATGTTTGGCAGGGAACTGGCCGGGCTCCCGCCCGCGCAGGCATGCGTCACAACATGATCGTGCCGTACGGCGTGTATGCTTGCGCGGATGGCGTTGTGAACTTCGCCATTCAAAATGACCGTGAGTGGCGGCGTTTCTGCACTGAAGTATTGGAAATGCCTGCGATCGCCGATGACCGCCGTTTTCTGAGCAACACCGATCGCTTACTGAACCGCACGGAGCTTGAAATTTTGATCGAAAGCCGATTCCACAGCTTTTTGCGGGCCGAACTCATCAATCGCCTTGACCGCGCGGAGATAGCCAATGGCGCGGTGAATGAAGTGCCCGAGGTGGCGACCCACGCCCAACTCGCCGCGCGAAACCGGTGGACGAAGGTCTCCTCCGCGGTTGGCATGATTCCTGCCCTGATTCCTCCTCACAATCTGGCGCAGGCACCCTCCCGTATGGGTGCCGTTCCTGGCTTAGGCGAACATAACGAGGAAATTCTTGCGGAACTTGAAAACGATTAGGGTTAGGCCTTTGCGATCGATTCACAAAGCGATGAAAAGGAGTCGTGAATCATGACTGCACCGAACCGCTCTTCCGGACCCTGTTTCGAGGATTTCGAGGTAGGAAGTGTCCTGCGTCATCCTCTCGGGCGAACCGTGACAGCGACGGACAACACTTGGTTTACCCTCCTGACCCTCAACACAAATTCTTTGCACTTCAACGTGTACTATGCCGCGCAAACTGAATTTGGAAAACCGCTGGTTAATTCGACGTTTACGCTTGCTTTGGTTACGGGCCTCTCCGTTTCGGACGTCTCTCAGAACGCTGTCAACCTCGGTTGGGACGAGATTCGAATGCCGGCGCCGGTGTTCGAGGGCGATACCATCTACGCGCAAACTGAGATCCTTGCCAAAAGGGAATCAAAGTCGCGCCCCAACATGGGAATTGTCGAGATCAAGACCACTGGTTTCAAGCAAGACGGGACGCCGGTTATTGAGTTCAAGCGCACCATCCTCGTTTACAAACGCGGTTTTGTTCCTCAACAGCCGCGCCCGGAAGTAAAAAAGAAATAGCACAAGTGACTGTCTGCATTTCTCACAGGGTGCAACATTGCCCGTGACCCGAACACAAAAACACGCTGTCATCCTGAGCTTGTACAGCAGATGAAAGACAGCTTGTGACAAAGCGCTGTCAGTGCTTTGACAGCGTCTCGATCCCGAACAAGCGCGCGCTATTGTCATGGAGGTAGTCCCGCGCAATCTCCATCGCTCTTTCCTCGTTAATCTCGCCCTCCGAGACCATTTCCGCGAGAGCTGCCGCCGCAGCCGTGCGGCCCGTCTGGACCGCTAGCCAATAGGTTTCCGGCACCGCGATCTCCCTCGAATAAGGAAAGCAGTCCGAGCCAAACACTATCTTTTCGGGGAATATTTCAAACCACTCCTTCAAAATCCGGCTGTACTGCGCGGGATAGATGAGCGTATTGAACTCCGAGCTGTCCAGATAAACGTTTGGCAGAGCAGCCAGCCAGATCGATTGCGCCGTATAGGGAAATCCGCCGTGAATCATCACAAAAATCGTTTCCTTGTAGCGCGGATCGCGAAGAATGTTTTCGAGGTCCATGGCGTTGCCTTCTGACAAGTGATAGTAGTTGCCGCTACCGACGGCGCTGTGGATGTGCACTTCCAGATGCAGTGGGCCTGCTTGAGCAATCAAAGAGCGGAAAATGTAGTCCTGGAATACCAGGTATTCCTTCGCCGTGGGTACGCCTCCCGCGTGATATTTGTTGTAGATTGCCTCCGCTTCTTCGCGCGGTGGATCAGTAATGTTTACCAGCGACCGGAAATAAGGCGCTTCAAATTTCAACGCCACTGCTCCGTTTTTTCTATCCATCTCAAGCTTTCGGTGCATGGCTGCTTCGTAGCCAGCGAAGTCCGCGGGAAGCCCGGACTGCCCCACCTGCTCCAGATAGCGGTGGAGGGCCTTCTCCTGAATGGGGAAGTAGATTGCGCGATCCGGACTGATGGCCAGCTTTGAATTGTCAAACGGAAACATATAAGGATCGACGAAGAAAACAAATCGGAATCGCGGATTGTTTTCCAGGTAATCCATCGCCACGCGATTCGCGACCGAAACCTGGATCCCAACCTTATCGAGTATCTTCGTCAGGTAGTGCTTGCCCCATTGCTTTCGCAACTCATCGTCTTTTTGGTCGAGCCACTTGGCATGTTCTGCCGAGAGGTCGTTGTACGGGTAACCGAACAGCGCTTTTGCAGCGGCGGCCCATTCCGCATTCGTCGGCCGGGAACGAGCCGGGTCAAGCTCCGTCGTAGTGACGGCCATAGCGTCCACGTCCGTGTCGTCCCAATACCCCGGGTGCGCGTGCATGTCGACGATCGGGATTTTCTCGATCTGCGGCAGCAGACGGTCGTAGATTGCATTCACGTCCTTTCCAGGCAACGGACGAGCTTGTGCCCGGGCCAACGGGCAATAAGCAGCCAAGGCCATAAGTCCTAGAATTGCAGGGAAGCACTTCCGCAGAGTCCTCATTCCTTTTCCTCCGATCCAAACTCGTACAGCGGGTCGCCGACCGAAACCATTTCGTGCCCACCGAGACTCTCTAGCCTTCATCCAGGGACGGTTCGATTCGAACCGTTCCTGGATTTCTCAGTTTCTGTTCTTTCCTTTCTGCATTTCCCGAAATTCAGAACGACCAGGTCAACGAGAATTGCAGAATTCGAGGGTTATTTTCCGTCGCGATGATCTGGCCGAAGCCCCCCGGATTCTGAATATCCGTGAAGGCCGGATTACTGAATACCGGATGATTCCACACGTTGAAGAAGTCGGTAGTGAATTTTATTTTGTTGCGTTCCGTGACGTTGAAATTCTTAATTAGAGACACGTCCCAGTTCTGCTGGAACGGTCCTCGATAGGTGTTGCGCCCTAACGTCCCAAATCCCGTGGCTTGTTTGTCGCTTCCGATGATCGGGGCCGCGACGAAGGCGTTTATGTTGAGGTACCCGGGTTGACCGTTGCCGCCTAGTCGCGAACCGATGCTTCCCGAAGTTAGCCCGCTTCCTAATGACGCGCCCGGTGCGAGGCTTGCTGTCGTGTTGGGAAGCGTTGTTAGAGCATCGAAAGCAGATCCGGCGCTCGAATCGAAGATGGAAAAGGGCAAGCCGGACTGGAATACCGTCACACCGGAAATGTTCCAGCCCCCCAGCGCTTGGTGCTGCCAACCCTTTGCCTTTGAGAAAAAGGGGAAGCTATATACGTAGCTCACTGCCAGCCGGTGGGGGCGATCGAAATCAGAAAGACCGCGTGAGCCGTTCAAATTGAGCTGGTTATTAAAGAGGGTGTTGAAGGCTGTGTTGAAGCTCGAAGTGGCATCTGTCGAGCGCGAGAAAGTATACGCTCCCTGGAAATAGCCGTTGCCCCAACGCCGGGAAATTGTGGATTGAATTGAATTATAGTGAGAGTAGGCGTCATCAGAAAATTGCTCAAACGCTCCATAGCCATTCACACCCAGGGCCCGCGTCCGGACGACGGCATTCGCGACCGTGTTTGTGGTGACGGGTACGGATGTGCCATTCGTCAGCGGAACCATGATGGGATTCTGCGGACTCACGAAGATGGATTGCAGAGCGTCATGGGTCTCGCGCAGGTGAACGGAGTGGCTTCCCACATATCCGACCTCAAGCACCCAGTTGTGTCCTAGCGATCGCTGAACCGTCAGATTCCATTGCTGGACGCTGGGAACGATAAAGTGAAGCGGAACCTGCAGGGTAAATAGATTTAACCCATTGTTGATGAAATTGGGGAATTGCGACGTGTCATTGTTCGGAAAGCTCGTGAACTGGGAAAGAGCGGGCACAAAGGCGGGCGAAATCACGCCCGCAGGCGGCAAGGCATTCGGGTTTGGATTCAACCCCTGACAGTTTGCCGGTTGCACACTCCCCGGCTGGAAGAATGTGGCCAAGCATCCCCCAGGTCCTCCGAAAAATACCACGTCAAGCAGTGGCGCCTGGAACGAAAGCTGATCCACCGCGCCGACGTCCTGCTGGACGTAATAAATACCGTAACCTGCCCGAACCGTGGTCGTGTGGTGTCCCAAGACATCATAGGCAAGCCCAAGGCGTGGCCCCCATCCTTGAGCGTAGGAGTTGTTGAACGTCGCAGGGCTTCTTGTGCCCTGCAAACCGGCCACATTAAATTTATTTACACACTTGGGGTAGAGATAGGGATATTGTCCCTTCTCCAGGAGCGACGAATCAAAGTTTCCGATGTGACAAGCCTCATCGTGCCACGCGCCAAATTCTTCCAGCCTTAGGCCCGCGTTTAGCGTGAGATTTTGCGTAACTTTCCAGTCCTCCTGGGCAAACGCAGAGATGCTGTTGTGATGGTAGTCGTGATTGAAGGCGCCGCTCTGGCCAAACACAAATTGAGGCGCTCCTTGCAGGAAATTCTGAAAATCGGTGAACGCGGGTGTCGACGTTGCAGGATTTGCTGGCGTGTTCGAGAAAAAGATCTGATCGTTGAAAATCTGCGGAAAAAGTTTGAACAGATTGACGCGATCCCACTCGCCGCCAAAGCGCAGCACATGTTTTCCCTTCACCCAGCTAAAAACATCGCCATAGGTAAAATTGTTTTGAGTTTGCGAATTGTCTCCGGGGCTGGGGCCGATCTGGAAACCAGAGCTGATAAATGTGAATTTGTAAATCGAATTCGTTATCGCATCGGTCGGGCTCGTAATTCCCAGGTCGGACCTCTTGATGATCGGCACATTCGTGAAGTCATTATGGATGCGGTTGTAGCCGAAAGTGAATTGGTTGACTTTCTCGCCTGAGAAGATGTGCGTCCATGTGCCGCTCAGGAAGCGTGTATTCACGGGGATATCCAGCGGAAAATTCAAGTCCGTCTTGCTCGGCGGAGTCCCAAAAGTTGTACTGAGGCCGCCCCCGCCAAACGCCTTCAAGGCATCCGAGTTGCTGAAAAAAAAGCGCACGGCAAATTTCTCTTTGCCATCATTGAATTTGCGATCCCAGTTTGTGGTGAACTGATTGTCACTGAAGCGGCCCGGGTTGCTGCAATTAAAACTACCGGAATTGTCTGAAGGTAGCAGAGTCTTAGGATCTACGGTAATTCCAGGTGTCCCAGCGATAGAAGGAATCAGTGATCCGCCAGCGCCGCTGCAGAACTGATTCCCTTGTTGAAGCAAAAGCTTGTGGACTACGGGATCGATTTTGGCGTTGGGATTCCCAGGGAAAAAAGCAGCGAGCAACGTAGCGTCGAGCGTTGCGTCGGTACGGTTGGCGGGCAGCACCGGAATCACCGTGCCAATCAGAGTGCCCAGATCCGCGCCGCTGCGCTGCCGCGCGCCCTGGTAGTTGCCGAAAATGTAGCCGAACTTGCCATCCGTTCCCAGGGGGCCCCCAATACTGACCCCGAAAATATTTTGTTTGATCTCAGGCCGTGGCAATCCCGCGCGATTCAGAAAGAAGTCGTTGGCATTGAGCGCGTCATTTCGGAAGAACTCGAAGGCGTCACCGTGCCATTCGTTCGTTCCCGTGCGCAGTACCGCGTTTACCATTCCTCCCCCATTGCGTCCTTGGCTGGCGTCGTACAAGCTCGTCTGCACCTTGAATTCCTGGATGACATCGGGACTTGGCAGCGGTGTATTGGTCAGCTCACCCACGTTACTGTCAGTCGCGCTAATTCCCTCGATGAGGTAATTGTTGTTGTCTTCCCGTTGTCCATTGACGTTGATGCGCACCGCCCCCCGTCCAAGTTGTTCAGAATTGTTGAGTGCGCTGGAAGCCCCGCTCGAAAGTGTCAGAAGCTGCTGAAAGTTGCGCGTCGCCAGCGGCAAACCGGTTACCACCTGTTCCTCGATGGTTTGTCCCGTTGTGGCATTCTCAGTATTTACGCTAACTATCTGGGCGGAAACCTCTACTTTTTCGCTCACCCCGCTCGGTTGCAGAGTAATATTGATCGTGGTTGTTTCCGTGACGCGCACGGCAATTCCCGTGGCCCGTGATTCTCCGAATCCGGGAGCTGTTGCCACGACGGTATAGTTACCCGGCGGCAGTAGGGTCGCCGTGAAATTGCCGTTCGAACCAGCCGTCATTTTCCGCACGGCCTGGCCAGTTGCCTCATCGACGATCTGAACAGCAGCGCTTGGAACTAGTCCTCCGCTGCGGTCGATCACCGTTCCGGTGATTGCTCCGGTTGCGCCGCCTTGTGCGCACACGGCATTCGGCATGCTCGCAAGGAAAAGTGCGGAAATTAGAATGGAGATATTTGCTGCCACTGAGAGTTTCCGTCGTGCCATGAAGTCCCTCCTTCAAGAAAGAAGAAAAAGTGCGGTAAACCCACGGTTGAACCGGAACAAGGAAATGAACGAATCTCAGCTTGCTTGACTTTCACGCCCACCCCTAAACACCCTTCGGAGACCAACCTGCCCACTCCTTTAGACTCGGACGCTGGACCAGCCCGTTTGTTAGGTTATCGTCTCAAAAATAATCGCTGATCGGACTTCTTGATCGCACGCCGTTTTGATTTCTCCGAAGCCGATAGTTCACCGGCCACCGCCCTCTGATATAGCAACTCTCTCCGGGTGTCAACGCGATTCTGCGCCTACCCTTGCGCCTCATTTTCATCGCCTACAGGACGCGAAAGTATTTATTATTATCCGGATAGTAGATGTCGAAAGTCAGAGCCGCGCGATGGTGCGCGATAGGATTAAAATGCCCACGAAACGAATTTCAGTCTTTTTCCCCTTGATCTGGATCTGCATCTTTTTTTCTGCCGCTCGATCCCAGGCCCCGGCTGTCATTCCGCTCTCCTCTGAGCCTCACCACCATCTCGCGCTCCACAATGAATACGTGAACTTGTATCAGGTCGAAGTCGCTCCGCACGATACAGTCATTTTGCATCGGCATGACTTCGATGCCATCAGCGTGATGTTGAGCGATTCGGAAGTGACCGTTCGCGCTCCCGGCAAACCCGAAGTCCACCAAACGCTATCGGACGGACAAATTCGTCTTCAGCCTCGCGGTTACGTCCACTCAACCACAATCGACGGCAATACGGGCTATCACAATGTCACCATCGAGCTTCTTCGCTCTCAGCAGGGGGCGCGTAATCTCTGCGCGCTTGTAATCGCTACGCTGCCCCTCAACTGCTTCACCGATCAAGAAATCCCTCCGTCCGCAACGCACTTCGAGCAACCCCAGTTTGAGACTGACCAGACACGTGCGTCTCTCATCCGCGTTCTGCCGCATCAATCCGTCACGCTCTCCGTCAGCGCCCACCCTCAACTGATAGTCCTGCTCGACGCTCTTTCTGTTGTGGCCCAGGAAAAGAACAACGCTGCACTGCAACTTCGCTCGGGCGATTTCCTGTGGCTCGCGGAAGGCAAGCTCGCGCAAATCTTCAGGAACGAGAGCGACCGGGAAGCCCGCCTCATCTCCTTCGTTCTGAAACCTCAGTGATTTCTCGAAATAGACCAACCGCACGGCAAGCAGAATGTAGATGGCCGTCGGTCAGGCAACGGCACCTGCACCAACAACTCTTGCCCTCCGACGACTTCGAACTTGTGATTGGACTTGCGGTCTTTCCTCTGGTATTTGTTTCTCACGGCGGCTCTCTCCTTTAAAAGCAGTTGACCCGAACTCTATCCGAGTTCGGGCGAGAGCCGCTGCTTCTTGTTCTCAAGTTTCAACTAAACGTGGGGCATCCTCCAACTTGTTGAAAACTCAGTCTTCCCCCCAGGCGCAACCGGCGGACTTCCAGGGGGCACGCTCCCACTCGCTGAGCTATGAGGGAATGTAGGTCCAGGCTCCTTTGCCTCCCGATTTTTTCGGGCATGGCTGGCACTTCATCCTGGATCGCGACACCAAGGATTCGGCAGAAAAGATTCCATGTTAGATAGCCCGTAAGCCACGGTGACAAACGGCAACTCCTCGCTCGTGATCTTCCTGTGATCGGCTCGAACCATGTCGGTTGGTTGCTCCAATGTCATCACTGAAAGCTGCTCCCGTGCGTCCGGATGCATTCTGACTGCGTCGACGAGAAACGGCAAATGGCTTCCCCCACCGGTCACGAATAGCTTATGGTGCCGCCAGGATGAAAGTTCAAGTGCGTTGCTGCTCATCTTGCTATAGGCTTCGATCCAGGCCTTCCGGTAAGAATCGTAGATCTGTTCACGAACTGGCATTAGTGCTTCACGGACCTTTGCATTGGCCTGCAGTATGGGCTGTTCTAATCCTCGAAGGGCTAAAGAATCGCTATTCAATCCTTGGCATTCTGCTACTGCACGATCCACGGCATCCATCCCCACTGGGACAGCGGCTGCGCTGTAACGCACCAAGCTCCTCTTTGGAGTCTGTACCTTGCCAAAGATACGAAAGAGGTTTGCGTGGGTCGTGCCTGCACCTATATCAACCTTTGCATAAGGGCCTGCGCCGACAGAAGGAGAACGCAACGGCCACCAGATCGCGGCTTCGGCTTCACAGCGAATCCAATCTTGAACCTCGTGGTCGGGGATGGCTGACAAGGCTACTGGATGTTTTTCCAAGACTCGACGCGCTTTCTCGGTCAAGAGGGCCGAATCAAGTAGCCCTTCATTGCAATAAAACGACCACGCTCGGCGGGCAATGCTCAAAAATGAGGCTTTTAGCTGTTTGTCGTTGAAGAACGCCATCGGCACGCCCATTGTCATGCCCATCTCCACGCCTTCCATATGTCCGTTGAACTGGGCTGCAACGGCTCGGTGGCCTTCGGAAATCAAGAACCATACTGTGAGCGCGGCAAGATCGGCAGCACTGAATCCATCGGGCAGCGATGTTGTCAGACCGAGGGAGTACTTTAGGTTCCCGCTAACTTCAACCGCAACTCGCATCTTAGGGCTGTCGTAGATGTCACAGTCGGCGGCGGCCTTGGTGTCATCGCCGAACAATAGTTCCGATGCGGTCATGCAAATCCGCGAAGGAATTCGAGAAGATCCGTGACGTAGAACGAGTACGGTACACTCCCCACCCGGCGCGCCGTTATCGCGGAACACAATCTTGGACACGCTGGTCCCGAAGTCGATGCCCAGATGGACTCGCCGTTTAGGCAATGATGGAGTTCGGTTCCAGAACTTCCATGGAGCCCATGGCAATCTCTTCATGATCGATTGCCCCCGGCTTTTTATTTGTCTCGCCCTGAGACCGTCCCATCGCTCTGACAGTTAGCCGAAAGTATCACAAAACCTGACAAGCAGAAACTCCTCCAGCGCTAAGGCATGTGGCTTTGCGCAAGGATAAAGTTGAAGTCGGGAATTTCCGTTGAATCCCTGAGGCTTCGGCGGTAGGCTCCTCAGCAGCAGGAGGATGCCCGTATGCAAATCGATCGTCGAGCCTTCCTTGCGACCCTGGGAACGGCAGCCGCTATCAACGCCATACCCTCTGAGGCGCTCGCGGACGCACTTGAGCACCACATGATGGAAAAGCTCGACGCAGAGACGACCACGAACGAGCTGAAGGTTCGACGCGGCGCGGGAATACTGTTCGGCGGGCCCGGGCCACTCGGCAAAGACCCGACGGAGCTGAAGAAGCTGGAGCCGATGCCGGAAAAACCGACCCTGGTCGATTTTTTCAAGTATCGATTCGCGCCGGCGACACACGTCTTGCAGAGCGCGACTGATGCGATGAAAAAGGGCGAGAAAGAGGAAATGATCCTCGCCTGTCTTCTCCATGATGTTGTGCTCAACCTGATCAAGGTTGACCACGGCTGGTGGGGCGCACAGATGCTGGAGCCCTACGTTTCGGAGAAGATCAGTTGGGGCATCCGCTATCACCAGGCCTTACGTTTCTACCCGGATCCCTCGGTCGGCTACGAGTACCCACAGGTGTATAATCAGATTTTCGGCAGGGACTATGTGCCGCCCTCCTACATCAAGCAAACCTACGAATATGCCCGCAACCACAAGTCGTACATGGACGCGCGCATGATCACTGTGCATGACCTCTACGCCTTCGACCCAACCATGAAGGTCTCGCTAGATCCGTTCATCGACATCATCGGTCGTCACTTCAAACAGCCGAAGCAAGGGCTCGGGTACGACAATAGCCCCGTCGCGCACATGTGGCGGACACTCATCTTTCCGGACAACCCACTCTAACGCCCGCCTTCTCCGGCGTGTAGATGGCGGGGGAAACTGCGTGAGCCGTCGAGTCCATTCGCTACGATATCTGATTCGGGTTTCTTGAACTCTTTGCTCGCTGTTCGACTACGCTCGTAACTCAGAATTGTCGGAAGTTCGACGCGCGCGCGAAGAGATAGCGAAGCACGTTCAAAAAATAATGCTGACACCGTTGGTCGGAACGTATCTTGCCAGCGGAATCTGGGATTGGCTCGGGGTACTAGGAACTGTGGCAGGGAGGAATGGTGCCGGGGGCCAGAATCGAACTGGCTACGCCCGCCTTTTCAGGGCGGCGCTCTACCAGTGAGCTACCCCGGCACGCTTGGTCATAAAATTGTATGGGTGATGTTAGATTGTGTCAAATTGCAGGAAAAATGATACCGCGGCCCATTTGTCATGAACCATTATCGAGGATTATCTGCGACTGTGATCAAATCGGGCCGAAAGAACTTCTACGAGTAGCAGGGAAGAGCGATTAGCCGGCCGCCTCCGCCAATTTATCAAAAAATTTCTTGGTCATCATTTTGGCTGTTCCATCAATCAAGCGCTGCCCGATGGCCGCGATCGTACCCCCTACCTGCGCGTCTCCTTCGTACGACACTTCGGTGCCCCCGTCAGCCGCCCGGAGCTTCAACAGGCCTTCGCCTTTCACGAACCCAATCCGCCCCGAGCCCTCGACCACCAGCCGGAAGCTTGTGGGAGGAGTCTGCTCGGTGATCCGCACCTTTCCCTCGAAAGCGCCGGATAGACTCGCCAACGCCATGACCATCTTCATCTGATATTCATTTTCTCCGGTTTTTTCCAGCCCTTGACAACCCGGAATGGCGCTCGCCAAGACTTTCGGGTCCTGCATCATCTGATAGGCACGTTCGGGAGGGACGGGCAGCGTATACGTGCCGGAAATCTTCACGTCTTTCTCGCAAGCGCTGCCGTCAACGCGCGCGCCGCATGAACAGCCGCCAGGTGCCGTCGAAACTCGGCTGAGGCATGCAAGTCGGAGTTCGCATCAACGCCTTGCGCTACCAGCGCCACCGCGCTCTTTATCTCCGCGGCCGAACCGGCTTTGCCTTCCAGCTCCTTCTCCGCAGCGGTTGCGCGATAGCTGCGATTCGACAGTCCGGTCACGCCAATGCGCACAAACGCGATTTTTCCGCCGCTCCTTCGAACTCGCGCGGCTACGCCGACAATCGCGAACCCGCTCGCGGGCTGCGGCATTTTCTGATAGCACGTCCCCGTGTCGGCAGCTTCCACCGGCACGATTACCTCGCGGATAATCTCATTCGGCTCGAGCGATGTGGTGAACGCATCCACAAAAAAATCCGCTGCGCTTACGGTGCGCTCTGATTTCGCCCCTTTCAACACCAGCTTTGCCTCCAGCGCCTGGAGCGCCGCCGGATAATCCGCCGACGGGTCGGCGTGTGCCACGCTGCCGCCGATCGTGCCCATGTTGCGAACTTGCACGTCCCCGATCGCCGATGCGGCCTCCGCCAGCAAAGGGCATTTTTGCCGCAAAAGAGCGGAACTCTCCAGCTCTGCGTGCGTCGTGGTGGCGCCGATGTGCAGCGCGCCACCTGCTTCGCGAATGTAATTCAGGTCTCTCAGCTTGCCCAAATCTACCAAATGTTCTGGCGCGGCCAGCCGCAGCTTCATCATCGGAATCAGGCTCATGCCTCCGGCCAGGGGTTTCGCTCCCGATGCCAGAAGATGCAGCGCTTCGTCCAGCGTTTTCGGCGCGGTGTATTCAAATTTTTGCGTGTACATTTCAGTTGCCCCCCGCCATCAGCTTCCATATCTTTTCCGGTGTCAGCGGCATGTCGATGTGCCGGACTCCCAGCGGCGACAGCGCATCTACCACCGAATTGACTACCGCCGGGGAGCATCCGATCGTGCCCGCCTCGCCGACTCCCTTGACGCCCAGCGGATTCACCGGTGAAGGAGTGGTCGTGTGGTCGGTTTCGATCCACGGCATCATGTGCGCCCTCGGCACTGCGTAATCCATCAGCTCGCCGGTAACTAGCTGGCCGCTATCGTCATAGACCGCTTGCTCCCACAGCGCCTGTCCGAGCCCCTGCGCCACGCCGCCGTGCACCTGCCCGTCGACAATCAGCGGATTGATGATATTGCCGCAATCGTCCACCGCGACGTATCGCCTGATCTTGATTTCCCCGGTCTCTCCGTCAATATCGCTCACCACGATGTGCGCGCCGAACGGGAATGTAAAATTCGGCGGCTCCCAGAAGCGCGTCGCAAACAAACCAGGCTCGGTGCCGGGAGGCAGCTTCAGCGCGCGGTAACTCGCCGCCGCGATTTCCGCCAGCGGCTTGCTCTTACCTGTCCTGTTGCAGACCACCTGACCAGAGGTAAGTGTTACATCCTCGGATTCCAGCAGCATCGCGCCGAACTTCTTGATTTTCGCCTTGAGGTCCTGCAGCGCGTAATACAGTGCTGTGCCTCCGATCGCCGTCGAGCGGCTCCCGAAGGTACCGATGCCGTACTGCACGATAGCCGTGTCCCCGCGGATCACCAGCACGTCGTCGATGCCCACGCCGAGCTCGTCGGCGGCGATTTGCGCAAACGTTGTTTCCTCACCTTGGCCGTGCGGGCACGCTCCGGTCATCACGGTTACTTTCCCCGTGGGGTCGATCTTCACCGTGGCGCTTTCCCAGCCGCCCGCGGGCGTTGCCGGCGAAGGACCGATCGCGCAGATCTCACCGTACGTTGAAATGCCGATTCCCATCCACTTGCCCTGCTTGCGCACATCGGCCTGTTCCTGGCGCAATTTCACGTACGCCACTTTGTCGAGCGCCTTCTTGAGTGGCGCCGCGTAATCTCCCGAGTCATACATGAGCCCCGTGCCCGTCTGGTAGGGGAACTCATCTTTCCCGATGAAATTCTTCAGGCGGATGTCGGCGGGATCCATCTTCAACTCGGCCGCCAGGATGTCCACCATGCGCTCGATGCCGTGCGTTGCTTCGGGGCGTCCCGCGCCGCGATAGGCGTCGGTTGGCATGCAGTTTGTGAAGACACCGACGATGTCGGCGCGCACGTTCCTGGTTTTGTAAAGACCCGGCATCATGAGTACGCTCAGTGTGGGGATCAGCGGCGTCAACAGCTGGTGATAGGCGCCAAGGTCTTGAATGATCTTGAGCTTGATGCCCACAATCGTGCCGTCACGCTTGGCAGCCACTTCGTAAAAGTCCACGTGCCCGCGGCCGTGGATAGTGCACAGAAAATTCTCGCGCCGCGACTCGATCCACTTTACGGGCTTGTTGATCTTCATGGCCACGAAGCCCATCAGCGCTTCTTCGGCGTAAATGTTCAACTTGCTCCCAAATCCACCGCCGACCTCCGGCGTTATCACGCGCATGCGGTTCTCTTCGAGCCCCAGCATCCCGGCCACCAGCGTCCGCACCAGGTGCGGAACTTGCGTCGAGGTATACAGATTGAGCTGACGGTCGGCACCGTGCCATTCCGCCACAACACCTCGCGTCTCCATCGCCATTGGAATAAGCCGCTGGCTGGTGATCCGCTGCTTAACCACCACGTCAGCTTCCGCGAACGCCTTGTCGATCTCGCCGCCTTCCTGATGAAAGTTGAACGCGACGTTGTCCGGCCACTGTGGATGAACTGCCGGGGCTCCCTTGGCCTGCGCTTTCTCCGGATCGGCCACCGCTGGTAACACTTCATAGTCCACTTCTACAAAGTCGGCCGCATCGCGCGCCAGATAGCGGTCTGTCGCCACCACCACCGCCACGGGATGCCCCACGTAGTAGACCCGGTCCGTCGCCAAAATATGATGATGCGGCACGCGCAGTCCGGGCAGCGCTGCTCCACACGGGATCGGCCCCACGCGCTCCGTGTCCTTGCCCGTGAACACGGCCATCACTCCGGGTGCTTTCTCTGCCTGCTTCGTGGTAATCGAGCGAATCCGCGCCGCCGCATGCGGACTGCGCACGATGGTCGCGTAGTGCATGCCCGGCATCTGGATGTCTTCGACATACGCGGCCGTGCCGGTAATCAGTCTTGGATCTTCGCGCCGGCGGACACGCTTCCCGACGAGGAGTTCTGTTTGTGTCATCGTTGTCGCCATGGTCGTCTCCTACTTTCCCGCTCCAGCCGCAGCCGCCTTCACCGCATTCACGATGTGCTGATACCCGGTGCACCGGCAAACGTTTCCTTCCAGGCCGTGGCGGATCTCTTTCTCGGTGGGGTGTGCGTTGTGGTCCAGAATCTGTTTGGAAGCTATGATCATCCCCGGCGTGCAAAATCCGCACTGGAGCCCGTGCTCGTTCCAGAACGCTTCCTGCATGGCATGGAGCTTGCCGTCGGTGCCCAAGCCTTCGATCGTGGTGATGCTCGCGCCATTAGCTTGCACGGCGAACATCGTGCAGCTCTTCACGGTCTTCCCGTTCAGCTCTACCGTGCATGCCCCGCACAGCGATGTCTCGCATCCCACGTGGGCCCCGGTTAGTCCCACGACCTCGCGAATGTAATGGATGAGGAGCAGCCGCGGCTCCACCTCGTGGGAATAACTCTCTCCGTTGATCTTGATACTAATGTTCATGACCATCTCCTGGGCGGGAAAAGTCCGGTGGAGGGCGAAGATACCAGAAATTCCGGTTAAAGGAAACCGGGCCTGTGAAGTCAGTCTGGCAACATCCGCTTCTCCTCAGGCACGACTTAAACGCGGCGCTAAAAAAGGCAAAACTTGTCATTCTGAGGGCATCCGTGCCCTGGCGGGACTCGGGAAGATCCCTGTGCTGGGGATGCCCGAAGAATCTCAACTGCAACCCAATCGCTTGAATATCCAACCCTAATTCTGGGAACAAATCCCTCCTAAAGATTGCGCATCCCCCTCTTCCCGTAGGGGCACGATACATCACCTCTTTCCCATTCTGCAGCGCCGCGCGCGAGTCCGTAGGGCAATCCCCATTCCACGACGAGTCGGACGCTGTCATTGCGAACCAGGTAGGCCGGAACGATTCCCAAACGTTGGGAATAAATCTCCTCTAAAGCTGTCTACCTACTGACGGCGTATCCTTCCAGTGGCAGCGCCCCGGAGACAACGCATTGAACGAAGGCTTTCTTGAAACGGCAGCGACATTGCACGTCGATATGGTTCTGCTCCTCGAGATCGGCATGGGCCTGGGATTGCTTTCAGGCGCAGTCCTTGCGCGCAGAAGGAGATTTCGAGCCCATGCTTGCTGCCAGACCGCGATCGTGCTCCTAAACGCTGCCATCATCATCCTGGTAATGGTTCCGTCGTTTCGCCTTCAGGTGGGCCCAAAGATTCCGCCCAAGCTTGGCAAAGCCTACTACGCGCTGGCGACGGCGCACGGTGCTCTTGGCGCCGTCGTCGAGTGCGGTGCCTTGTACATTCTATTGGCTGCGGGTACGAACATTCTCCCTGATAAGCTCCGGATTACTCGCTACAAGTTCTGGATGCGAACTGTGCTGGTGGCTTGGTGGATCGTTTTAATGCTGGGATTCGCAACGTACGCCCGTTGGTACATCCCGCGTTTGTTTCGGAGATGAATCTTACCAGCCCTCGCACTTTGCTTCGGGAATAAACGCCTCCCGAAATTGGTCAGCTAATACAGAACCGCTATTGATAAGGAGAATAAATTGGCCTCGACATACTCGCGAGTGCCTGAACAACTGGGTTATCACGCTGGATAGCAGCGAAGAGCAGCACGGGGAAATCATCAGGGCGGCCATCGAAAAACGCGCTTACGCGATTTTTGAGGGCCAGGGGCGGGTCCATGGTTTTGATCTCGATGACTGGACGACCGCGAAAAAAGAGATATTACAGGACGATCTCAACCCCAATACGCCGGACGTTCGCATTCTCATTGCATGTCCGTGCGAAGCTGGTGTCACCACCATTCTGAGTCTCAAAAGTCATAGCCTGATTGTTCTTCATGCCAGCAAAAAACAGAAACACGAAACTCAACATGGCCCAGAAGTGTTCTCCGTTTACGTTTTCCCCGTAGAAATTGTTCCGGCTGAGGTGCACGGGGAGGCCATCGAGGGGATGCTGCATGTCCGCTTGCCAAAAAAACAGTGGGAGAATTGATTTGACCTTGAGGGCGCGCTACGATAAAGGGCCCTCGAGGTATATCAATGCCTCCAACACTTGCGAACGGCAAAATCTGCTATCTCGAAATTCCCACCACTGACATTGCGCGCTCGGCCGACTTCTACAAAAGGGTTTTCGGCTGGGATATACGGAAACGCGGTGATGGCAGCACCGCCTTTGACGACACGGTCGGCGAAGTGAGCGGCAGTTGGGTGCTTGGTCGGTCGCCCGCCAGAGAACCGGGCCTTCTCGTATACATCATGGTTGATAGCGTGGCGGCGACGCTCGATATAATCGTCTCCAATGGCGGCGAGATCGTGCAACCCATTGGCGCGGACGCGCCTGAGATAACCGCCAGATTCCGTGATCCGGCAGGAAACGTGAGTGGCCTCTATCAACAACCTGCCTAACCGATGTGCTTTTATCAGCCGTTTGAATTGGACGACGCGACGTAGAGACCGTAAACGAAGTTGCCTGACGCAAAGCCAGCGCGCATGGCTTGGAACGCCTTGAGATAAGAGACAAACTCAGGGCCATATTTCGCGGCGAGCAGCCAAAGACTCTTGCCCTTTATAATCTCGAGGCTCAAGTCCCATGTTTTCGCGCAATTCTTATTCAGAACTTCACGGTGCATGATTTGCAGGCCGTTCGAAATGAAGAATTGTTCATAGTCATCCATCGCTTGTAGTTCCACGAGCATGCCTTTTTCGATGGGGTCAATAAATTTCTTCTTCTCCGCGCGCGTGAGATTCTCTTTTTTAAACCAGTCGGTGATCGCGAACGAGCCGCCCGGCTTCAGCAGTTTCGCGGCGGAGGCAAAGAACCCCGGTCGGTTCTGATAGTGGGCGATTGATTCTACGGACCACAGAACATCGAATTGTTTCTCGAAGTTCATCGCCTCGGCGTCCATTAAGAGAAACGTTGCATCGAGTTGTTCCCCTGCTGCGGACTGAATCGCCATTTCGACCTGTACCGGGGAAATAGTTATGCCTGTGACGCTGGCGCTATAGTGTTTCGCCAGATAAAGACTGCTAGCTCCGAAGCCGCAGCCAATGTCTAAAATATCTGAGGCGTGCTTTATGTTTGCGAGCTCGGCGAGATGCTCGATGAGCTGAAGCTGTGCCTTTTCCTTCGATTCATCCCCGCGAATCCAATATCCGTGATGTATATGCTCACCCCAGTGGGAGCGATAGTAGGGGCTAACGATTTCATAGTGCTCGATGATTTTCTGCTTATCGTTTGGACGACGCATTGCTTGCGCGCGCTACCCCGAGACACTTCTATCTTGCGGCCGCACGGCGAGCTCCAGGAGTTTCTTCGGAGCTTGTGAACCGATCGATATTTCTGCGCATTCCGTCCACTCACTGCGCTCGTTTATCCGCAATACCGAACTGGTCCTGATCTCTCCCAGGGCAAAGCCCCAAGTCATCCCCTTGCCCTCTTCCAAAAGTTTAATCTCGGCTTCAAGAAAGCGGCCGTCGTTGAACGCCCGCAGCCGATACGTTCCGCTTTCATCGTCGTAGGAGACTATCCCAAAGGCTCGCAGAAGAGGTTGGCCGCTGGATTTTATCCGGCCGACTCCCTCGATTACTAGGATCAAGCCATCAAGTTTGTACTGTGCTTCCTCCGTCTGAAGCAATTGCTCAAACTCAGCGGGCCCACGCAGAAGGCGCGCCTCCCCGGCCCATTTTCCCGCAAGAAAGCCGAGTTTCTTCATTGCTTCGCGCTGCGCTTCAAGGTCCGGAACTCGGGGTAACTGTCCCATTCGAGTTACTATACTACCATCGAGGGAACGACTTCGCTTATCAGGTAAGAAAGTTACAACTGCTGGCAGGTATCGCTTATTTTCAACTCAATGGAGTTAATCCGCCGCTTGTTTCGCAGTAATCAACGTGCCCGTCGTTGCCACGTGAATAAGACAAATCGCGACGCAGTCGCTAATCCGGCAGCCCCAACCGCCGCATCAAATCCTTGAACCGCGGATCGGAACGTAACGGGTCAAGCGCCGGGAACCGGATGCATGCCATGAGTTCCGAGTCTTGTTCGGAGTACGCCTTCTCAAGGTACTCAAACGCTTTGTTGCGATCTCCGGCCACTGCGTAACTCACGGCAATGTTTGTCGGAGCCCCAACGTTACTAGGAGCAAGCATCAGTTTGATATACCCCTGCGCGTCCGGACTCCATGAACCCGTGGCGGTTCCGGCTTTCTGCAGCTCGCTCACCGCCTCCGTAAAGCGGCCGCTTGATGCATACACTTGCGACAAATAATAATGCCCTGGAGCGAACGTCGGATCGCGTTCCAGCAGCTTGTTGAATTGCGCGAGCGACTCGGGCATCCGGTGTGCCACCATCAGCGTTAACCCGTAGTTTACGTTTACAATCGAAGAAAGCGGGTCCAGCGATAGCGCGATGCGAAACTCGTCCAGAGCCTGATCGATGCGGTTCTCCGGCATCAGAAAAAGAAACGCATAAAAGTAATGAGCCGAAGCCTCAATGGACGTGACTCTGTGCGCTTCCGATCTACTTCGCACCAGGTACGTTCCCGCAGCCGCGGCCACTGCCAATACTACCGCCGCGGTGCCGGCGATCAGGTATTTGCGTGAACTGCTGGGAGCCGCGGCTGCTGTAACCACAGCCGAACCTGCCACAGCCGCTGGAACGCTCGCGGAAATCCCCGCGCTCCCCGAACGTCCCGAATCCAGATCCCGTTTCAGTCGCGCCAGATCCGTCCGCAGTTCCGCGGCGCTCTGGTACCGCAGATTGCGGTCCTTCTCCATCGCCTTCAGGAGGATCGGTTCCAGCCCTGCAGGCAGCTCCGGATTTAGCCGCAGCGGTGATACCGGCGTCTCATCCAGTATTCGCCTTGAAAATCACGGCTGTGCTCTCGCCCCGGAACGCCAGCGTTCCTGTCGCCATCTCATAAAGCACTGCGCCGAACGAAAACAGGTCACTCCGCGCATCCAGCTCCTTCGCCCGCGCCTGTTCCGGTGACATATACGCGACCGTTCCCAACGTCGATCCCGGACTCGTGAGGTGCTCCGCGTCCACCGTGCGAGTCATCGTGTTGTCCGACGATGACGACCCTTTGGCCGCCGCGACCTTCGCCAGCCCAAAATCTAAAATCTTCGCGTGACCCAGCGCCGTTACAAAAATGTTCGCCGGCTTGATGTCGCGGTGAACGATGCCCTTCGCGTGCGCCGCCGCCAGCCCATCCGCAATCTCAATTCCAAGTGACAGCAACGTCTCCGTCTCAAGCGACCGCCCCGCAACGCTCTGCTTCAGTGTCTTCCCCTCTAGAAATTCCATGACGATGAATGCGCGCCCATCGTGCTCTCCGATGTCATGAATCGTGCAGATGTTCGGATGGTTCAGCGCCGAAGCCGCCTTGGCTTCGCGCCGGAATCGTTCCAGCGCATGCGTGTCACGCGCCAGTTCGTCAGGCAGAAATTTCAGGGCAACAAAGCGGTCCAGGCGGGTGTCCTCCGCTTTGTAAACCACACCCATCCCGCCCCCACCAAGCCGCTCCACGATGCGGTAGTGCAAAATCGTCCCGTTGATCATGAATATCAGTCATGGTAAGGGGCATCGCAAACCCAAGTCAATGCACGCGTGGAAGCAGCAGTGCGTCGGATTACCAGAGAAGTGAAATCCACAAGTCAGAATTCTTCGTTCCAACTCCGGCGCCCCCGGGATGGGCGCACCCCGCGGGGCGAGACCCTTTCGACGGTATCTCGTTAGCCCATAGGTCAAGCCCGATTAATCCAAATAGCTAGAGGTAACTGTACAGGCGTTTTCCACCCATTCGCTCACTGCGTCGATTCGTCGAATTCCTTCATCCAATTGCGATTCTTCAGCACCTCGCGGGGCTTGGTTCCGTCTGGCGGGCCGACAATGCCATCTTTCTCCATTAGATCGATCAATCTCGCGGCCCGGCCGTACCCGATGCGCAGTCTGCGTTGCAGTGTAGAAGTTGACGCGCGCCCCGCTTCGCAAACTACGCGTATCGCATCTTGATACAAATCGTCGTCCACATCGTCTCCGCTCCCGGTTGCTGCCTCGCTTTCTTCTTCGGTTTTTTCACTCTCTTCCTTCGGTGCTTCCAGTAGCTGCTCGTTGTATTTCGCCTGCGCCTGTTTCCGCCAGAAGTCGCACACCGACGTGATCTCGTCTTCCGTGACCAGCGGTCCGTGAATCCGGTGCAGGCGCGCCGATCCCGCCGGCAAATACAACATATCTCCTCTGCCCAGCAGGGATTCCGAGCCGTTCGAATCCAGAATCGTTCGCGAATCGACTTTGCTTGCTACCCGGAAAGAAATCCGGGCAGGGAAGTTCGCCTTGATCAGCCCGGTAATCACGTCTACGGACGGCCTTTGCGTTGCCAGTATCAAATGAATTCCTACCGCGCGAGCCATCTGCGCCAGCCGCGTGATCGATTCTTCCACGTTGTTTGTATCCACCATCATCAAATCGGCCAATTCATCGATAACAATCACCAGGTAGGGAAGTGGCTTGTGCTCGCTTTCCTCCAGATTGTCAAACAGAGAAAGCGACTGCCCCTTTTGAAACGTGCGGTTGTACTGGTCGATATTCCGCACGCCCCTCTGCGCGAGTAATTTCAGCCGGTTCTCCATCTCTCTTGTCGCGTTGCGCAGCACGTTCGAAGCAATCCGCGGGTCCGTCACCACTGGCGCCAGCAGGTGCGGAATGTCTGCATACAGGCTGAGCTCCAGCCGCTTCGGGTCCACCAGCACCAGCTTCACATCCTCGGGGCTGGCCTTGTAGAGAATCGACATCATCAGCGAATTGATGAACACGCTCTTGCCCGTTCCCGTGGAACCCGCGATCAAAAGGTGCGGCATCTGCGCCAAATCCGTCACGCGCATCCGTCCATGCAGGTCGCGCCCCATCGCCAGCGTGAGTCTGCTTGTCGAATTAATAAATTCCGGCGACTCCAGGATTTCCCGCAGCGCGATCGTTTGCCGGTTGATGTTCGGCACTTCAATCCCGATCGTTGATTTTCCCGGGATGCGCTCGATCAGGATCGATTCCGCCTGCAGCGCCAGGCACAAATCTTCCGTCAATCCGATGATCCGGCTGTACTTGATGCCGGCCTCGGGTTTGTATTCGAACGTCGTGACCACGGGACCTGGATTGATTTGCGTCACGCGCCCCTGGATGTCAAATTCCTGGCATTTTGCCTCGATCGCTCGCGCGCGATCCTTCAGCTCATCTTCATCCAGTTTTTGGCTGCGTTCCCCTTCGCGAAGCAATGTCACCGGCGGCAGTTTATAGCTGGCGATACCCCGGGCGATCTTCGGTTCGCCAGATCTTTTTGCCGCCACTTTCCCCAGCTTATCGGGATTCAAAAATAAGATCGGCGTTCTGTTTCCCTGTTCTTTTTCCTCGCTCTCATCATCCAACTCGATCGATGTAGGCGGCTCGTTCGACACGGTGACATTCCCAATCAATTGTGGCGACACCGGTCTGCGCCCGGAAATCCGCGTTTCTTCCACGCGCTTTCGCATTCGCCTTTGTTCGCGCTCTTCGCGCCATGTGCGCCAGCGCGTCTGCGCCTTCTGCAAAATCCCCAGTCTTTCCACCGCGCCGATCGGTCCCCGCGGGCCATGCGCCCACGCGTGCGCCCCGGTGAACGAAAACCTCGTGGTCATGAACACCGCGGTAACGAACGAGGCCACAGCCACAAGATTCGCGCCCCACGAATTGAATCCCGTCAGCAGGCTCGATGAAATCAGTGACCCGAGCATTCCCCCGGGCGGGACTGCTCCGCGCAATTCGGGGAAATGCCACAGCGAGAGCAGTGACGGCAGCGATAACAGCAGCAAAACATAGCCTACGATCGTCGCGGCCTGCGAATTAATCGTCCGGCTCCGGAACCACCGCCACCCCAGCACCAGCAGCGCCGCCGGCAGCACAAACGCCGCGAAGCCCAGCGTCTGGAATAGCAGATCCGCCGCGTAGGCTCCCACCGGACCGATCCAGTTTTTCGCGGGCCCGCCCTCGGGTGCCGGCGCGGAAACGTTCAGCGCCACATCGTGCGGGCTGTAGGAAATCAGCGCCAGCGCCATCAGCACGGCCAGCGTGATACCCAGAAATCCGATCAATTCATTCAGTCTCTTATTTTCAGTCGGTGTCAGAAAGCGCACGGAGTTCTCCTCAGCTTTTGGGGAAGGCCGAGCAGTGCGACGGGTGCGCTGGCGCTAGCGCGCTTCCGCCTGGAGGAACGCTAACAACAAAACGATGATACCAAACACGAGTCGGTAAACAACAAATACTTTCAACGTGCGTGTTTGCAAATACCGCAAAAAGAACGCAATCACGAAGTAGCCTGCAATCCCCGACACCAAAATGCTGACTGCCAGCGTGGACAGCGGCAGGTCTAGTCCGCCCGCTTTGTGCATTTTGATGAGTGACGGCAACTTGGCGGCAACCGCGCCCGTAATCAGCGGTGCGGAAAGCAAAAATGAAAATCGCGTTGCCGCTTCTCTCGTGAATCCGCGAAATAGCCCGGAGATGATCGTTATTCCGGAGCGTGAAACCCCCGGCCAAAGTGCGATTGCCTGCGCGGTGCCGATTCCGATCGCATCGCCCAGGTTTGATTGCTCGATATTCCGCGTCTGCTTGGCCTTCGCGTCCGCCCACCACATCAGCAACGCCACCAAAATGAGCGAGACTCCGATAATAAACGGCGTACGCAAATGCTCTTCAATCTGCTTGTCAAAGAGTTTGCCCAGGATTCCCCCAGGGATCGTCCCCGCGACCATGTACCAAAAAAGCCGCTTGTGCTGTGCCACTTCCGACGGCGGCGCGCTGGCAGGATATTTCCCGCCGAGGCCGCAAACGATCAGCGTCCACCAATCCTTAAAGAAGTAAAGAATTACCGCGAGCAGCGTTCCCGCATGAAGCGCCACGTCAAACGCTTCACCCGGATCCTGCCAGTGAAACAGCCACGGAAACAAAATTAGGTGCGCCGTGCTGCTCACGGGCAGAAATTCCGTGAACGCCTGCACCAGCGCCATGATGATCGCGTGGATCAAGGACATGTGGCTTATGGTTCCTTTTGCGCCGGCCTCGCGCTCGTCACCGCCGGCAGGATTTTGCGCATCTCGTATGCATCGATGCGCCCAAGGTAATAGCGTTTCAATGTTGCTTCGATACGATAGCCGTGCCGCTTCCAGAAGGCAACGGCGGCGGCGTTATCGCTTGCCGTTTCGAGCAGGATGGAGCGCACGCCGCGCGCGGCGAGGTTCGATTCGATTTTTTCCAGCAGCGCCGTGCCGATGCCGCGCCTGCGGTGAGCTTCGTACACGTCCAGCGTGATGATGTGCGCCAGCGGCGGATTTTCTTCCGAGACGATGAAGCCGGCGATTTTATTTTCGTCAATAGCGACGACGCAGTCCGCCGACGGCACGGTCAGAAAATAGCGCAGCGTATTCTTTGAGTACGAAATCCCGGCAGGGAAGCACGACTGGTCGAGCCGGTGCAGCGCATTAAAATCGTGCGGTTCGTACGAGCGCAGCACCAGCGGCATGCCGGGATTCTACGCTCCGCTGAGTCATTTCATCCTAAAAAGTGCGCCCGCCATTACAGCTTTACGGTGACGGTCTTCACTTCCGTATAGTTCGACAGCGCGTACTCGCCGAGCTCGCGGCCCATCCCGGACTGCTTGAACCCGCCAAAAGGCGCGGCCGAGTCGAATACGTCGTAGCAATTCACCCAGACCGTCCCGGCGCGCACGCCGTCGGCGATGGCATGGGCCTTGGTGATGTCCTTGGTCCAAACCGCCGCGGCCAATCCATAAATCGAGCTGTTCGAGCGCTCCACGACCTCGGGGATATCTTTGAAGCGCAAAATGGACATGACCGGCCCGAAGATCTCTTCCTTGGCGATTGTCATCTCGTCCTGCACGTCTGAAAACACCGTCGGCTCGATGAAGTAGCCCTTATCGCCCACGCGATTGCCGCCCGCGACCAGCTTGGCGTTCTCTTTTTTCCCCACGTCAATGTAGCCCATGATCTTGTTGAACTGATCCTGGTCCACCTGCGGGCCCTGTTCCGTATTCTTGTCAAAGGGATTGCCCACGGTGCGCCGCTTCGCGCGCGCCGCGCTCTTTTCCACGAATTCGTCGTAACACTTGTCCTCGACGAACGTGCGCGAGCCCGCGCAGCAGCATTGCCCCTGGTTGAAGAACAGCGCGAAGTGCGAGCCTTCGATGGCCTTGTCCATGTCCGCGTCCGCGAACACGATGTTGGGGCTCTTCCCGCCAAGCTCCAGCGTCACGCGCTTGAGGTTCGATTCCGCCGACGCTTTCAGGATCAGGTGGCCGACTTCGGTCGAGCCGGTGAACGCCACCTTGTCCACGTCCATGTGCCGCGCAATGGCTGCGCCCGCTGTCGGGCCGTATCCCGGCAGAATGTTCACCACGCCCGGCGGGAATCCCGCTTCAAGAATCAATTCGCCGATGCGCAGAGCCGTCAGCGGCGTCTGCTCCGCGGGCTTCAGCACCACGGTGCAGCCGGTCGCCAGCGCCGGCCCCAGCTTCCACGCCTGCATCAGCATGGGGAAATTCCACGGAATAATCTGTCCCACCACGCCCACCGGCTCGTGCTTTGTGTAGCAGAAATAGGGCCCGTTCACCGGAATCGTCTTGCCCTGATTCTTATCGGCCCACCCCGCGTAGTAGCGATAACACGCCACCGTAAGGGCCACGTCGCCCGCCTTAGCCACGGAATACGGCTTGCCGTTATCCAAAGCTTCGAGCTGTGCCAGTTCGTCGGCATTCTTCTCGATCAAATCGGCCAGCTTGTTCATCAAGACGCCGCGCTGCGACGCGCTCATCTTCTTCCGCCAGGGGCCTTTATCGAACGCGGCGCGCGCGGCCGCCACCGCCTTGTCCACGTCGGCGGCGTCCGCCTCTGCCACCTGGGTAATCACTTCCGCGGTGGACGGGTTGATGGTGGGGAACGTCTTCCCCGATACGCTGTCCACCCATTGATTGTTGATCAAGAGCTTCGTCGCGCTGACTTTTACTGTGGGTTCGATCACGGTTGTTGCTGTAGCCATGGTGAAATGCTCCTTCGAGAAAAGAGTATACCTTGGGAGCCAGGCCAGCAAGGCTGTGTCCCCCGAGCCTTTCGGCGATCTATCCTGGAAGCTGCATCCTCCTATCGCACAGCGGCGGAGGCGCGTCAGACGTTAAGCCAGCGCGTAAGCCCGCTGGGTACGCTTGCAAATGAATCATGAGCGCCGTAGGTGCGCCACAATTTGGCCTCAGCGCGTAAGTGTGCTCGGTCCCCGGCGCATTTCGTTCGTTACCGCAGATGCTATGGCTTTGGTTTTTCCGCGGCTGGTTTGACTTCCGCGGGCGTTGCCGCTCCTGCGGCTTTTGCTTTATGCGTCGCAACCATCGTTTGCTTGGGTTGCCAGAAATCCGCCGCCGCTTGAGCAATCGCTTCCGGTGGACTGCTCAGCTCCGGCGAGAAGTGTAAGATTGCTGACTCGGATCCCGACACGAACTCCGCGTTGGCCTTCAAAAACTTCTTGTAGCCCTCCTCGCCCAGGATATCGCGGGCCGTGGGGTTCTTATCGAATCCGCTCAGCGAACTGCGCAAGGACGTAACATAGAAGGTGGTGCCCTTCGTTCCCTCGATCACCTGCGAGACCAGCACCGGCTGCGTATCGGGATTTTTCTCACCCGCTTCCTTGACTTCCTTCAGCATCTCCTCAAACTCCGCAACGCGCCCCGAACGCACATGCACCGCGGTCGTGCGCAGTAGCTTGCTTTCCCCCACCAATTTCGCTTCGGCCGCTGCGTCGGACGGAGCTTTGCGGCTCAGGTCCCACCGGCGCCGCCGCAACTCTGACCGCGAGCTTTCGAGACAGTTCGCCTCGTCACGCAATAATTTTGCCGCGCCTTCTTTCCCGTAAGCCTTTTCCAGCGCGGCATTGAAGGCATCGTTGCCCTTGTCAATGTCTGCGTAATCCTTGCGAATGCTCACGAAGACATAGGTGTCGCCTTCGCCGTACATCGTTTCCATGCCAATCCAGCGGTCACCGTTGAATTTCCGGTTCGCGTCAGATATTTTCTTTACCACTGCGGTGAACTCCGCCACTTTGTCCGGTTTTACTTTGACGATGGTCTCGTCCAGGTAATCACCTTGCGCTTTGACGATCGTGGGTGCCATCAGGCACACCAAAGCCGCCAAGGCCCCAATGGCTTTCTTGAACATAACTGCCTCCTTTTTTCGTCTTAGGGGACCGGGGAAGGGGAATGCACCGGACGCTACACCCCGCCTTCGGTGGTGTCAAGCCTGCCCAGCAAGGTCGCCCCCCATGACCTGTGAGCAGGTTAAAAAAATACCCCCACCCCGCTTCAAGGTAAACTCTGGAAAGCTGCGGAGGGAGCCAAGAATCAAATGAAAAATCCCCACACTTGCAAAACGCGCAAGGATGGGGCACGCGGTCGTCGCAACGCAGAAACACGCGAACCCCAGCCAGCATCTCGACAGCTTGCGGTGGCTGGGGTCCGGCGGTTAGAGGCTACCCGGTTATCCCTTGACCGGAATTGCGACAGGCTTCGACAGCTTAAACGTGAGCTGACTCTTGGCAGTCAGGAGCGTCACGTCCTTGTTGGCGGGAGCCTTGTCCGTACTTTTGACGTTCTTCGTGGTGGCAGTCTTGTCGGCCTGGGCTTTCGACCCGTCGAGCGAATTGGTTTCCAGGTCGTAGGACTTCCCTTGGACCACAAGCGAAGCGAGCGTCACCTTGAGTTCGTTCTTTTTGATCTTGACGATACGGCCGGTTAGCTTCGCGCCCTTGGGAACCACAGTCTTCCCATCAACCTGGATTGGCGCAATGAGGCTGGCGACAAAGGTGTCACCGACCTTGTTCTTGTCGGTGGCGAGCGTTTGGCCTACTGCCGCGCTGATCGCGGTGCCCTTGGGTACCGTGACCATCGTGGTCGGCTCAGGTGCTTTCTTCGCTACCTTAGGTTTTGCAGCAACGGATTTTGCCTTCGCGGCCGGCTTTGCTATATCGGGTTGGTTATTGTTGCTGGCCTCGTCGGTGGCCTTTTTCGAGCAGCCCCCTATTGTCAAAACGGCTGCCGCGGCCAAAGCGAGCCAAAGATTCCGATGAACTCGAGAGTTGAACACTTCATACCTCCAAAGGGCACCCTTAGGGGTGAATGGGATGAGGGTGGCTGGCTTGATCCCTTCACCGTGTGAGGCCTATAAATCAAACTCGAAACGGCGGGTATCCCTTTTCCTCTATAAATCGTACAGAACAGGGCAGTCGGAGTCCCCAGGCATTGCGGCTCGCGTTTCCTACCCGGCACCGTCCCAAAGGCCAGTAACGCGCGGGCAAGGGAGGCCGGTCGAGAAAGAAGGGACAACTGGTTGTAAGTTCAAGGCCGGAAATAGGTTAGCAATTCACCGATCTTATTCCTGGCGCAAGGCGCTCATGGGATCGACGCGCGTGGCGCGGCGCGCGGGGACGTAGGTCGCCGGTATCGCAACTGCGAGAATAGCCAACGGCACGATGAAGTAGAGCCGCGGCTCGCTGAGTTGGAGGCCAAAGAAGAAGGCTCCAAAGACTTTCGGAAGCGGGAGCGCCATTGCGAGTCCAATGGCCGTCCCGATGGCCGTCATTTTCATGCCTTCCCCCAGGATCATGAGCAGCACGTCCGGGCTTCCCGCACCTAGAGCCATGCGGATGCCGATTTCATGCGTCCTCTGGCGCACGGAATACGCAACCAGGCCATAAATTCCAATGGCTGCGAGGATTAGCGCGAGAAGGGCGAAGCTGCCCAGCAGACGCATAAATAATGCATCTCCGCCCTTCTGTCGCTCGATCAGGGCAGGCATGCTCATCACACGAGACAGAGGAAGCTCGGCATCCACTTGGGCAACGGCGCTACGCAGGGCCGAGGCCAGGCTGTTCGGATCGGATCTTGCCCGAACCATGAGAGACACGGAAGACACGGGCCGTTGAAAGAAGGACTCGTAGACTTCCGGATCGTCGCGAGCCTCCTCGGAATATGTTTTCACGTTTGCAACCACGCCGACGATCTCGCTCCACTCGGGTGCAACTCCGGTCACATCGAGGCGGATTTGTTTCCCGAGGGGTTCCTGGTCTTTCAGAAGGCGATGGACAAACTCCTGGTTAACTAGGACCACACGCGACGCGGTGGCGTTGTCCATGTCCGTAAACGCGCGGCCACGCAGCAGTGGGATGCCCGCAGCCCGGAAATAGTCCCTGGTAACGACAACATCGAGCGCGCGGAGGCTTTGGTTGGCGGGCAATTCGGGCTGGCCCTTGATTCGGAGGGTTACTCTGTCCGGACCAGTTGCAGGCAAGTCGGAAGCAGCGGCGACAGCCTCCGCGCCCGGAATATGTTGGAGGCGAGGAAGCAGATCTTGGACAAAGAGGGCTTGCCCGGAAGCATCCTTGTATCGTGCCTTATCGAGCGTCAGGTCGGCGGTGAGGAGAGGATCAGGCCGGAAGCCGAGATTCTGGTGTTCAATAAGGAAAATTGCGTGGATCAGCAGTCCGGCGCCGAGCAGGAGGAACAAAGCGAAGGCGATCTCGCCTGTCACCATCATTGTGCGGAGACGGCTTTGCGAACGGCCCGCCGAGGCCGCGCGGCTTTCGTCCTTGAGGCTCGTGTTGATGTCAGTTCGCGATGCGTTGAGCGCCGGCGCGAGGCCGAACAGGACCGCGCTAAGCAGCGAGACGCCCAGGGCGAACAACACAACGTTCCAGTCGAGACTAATCGGCACGGCTGTAATTGCATCGTTGAAGTGCAAGTTAGCCCGAACAAAATGGACGCCCCAGGAGGAAAACAGGAGAGCCATACTGCCGCCGAGAAAAGCAATCACCAGACCTTCGGTCAGCAATTGCCGGATGATTCTCAGGCGGCCGGCTCCTAGCGCGATGCGGATGGCTAGCTCCTTTCGGCGACCCGCCGCGCGCGCCAGCAGCAGACTGGCAACATTGGCGCAGGCAAGCATCAGAACAAAGCCGACGGTGGTCATCAGCACGAACAAGGCGGTGCGAATATTGAAATCGTAGACGAAGAAATCGGACAGCGTGCGCACGGAGGCTCCCCAGCCCTTTTCTGTGTCAGGGAAGGTTTCCTCGGCGCGGCGCGCCAGTGTGGTCAGCTCGGAGCGGGCCTGTTCGAGGGTCACGCCTGGTTTCAGCCGAGCGTAGAGCTGCAAGGAACGATCCTTGCGGGCGGCTGCGGTTTGATCCGCTGGGGACAACGTAAGCGGGGTCCACAGTTGAGGTGTGGGGCCCAGCAAACGGAAACTCGCTGGCATCACACCGATAACGGTGTAGTTTTCCCGGTTCAGCCGGACGCTGCGGCCGATGAGCGAAGCTTCAGAAGCGAACTGCCGCTCCCAGAGCGCGTGGGTGAGGATGATGACGTGGTCGCGCCCGGGCTGGTCTTCTCCGTCGGAGAAGGTGCGCCCGAGCTGCGGGGAGACACCCAGGACGCCGAAATAGTTGGTAGATACAGCTGAAGAGCGAAGCGCCTCGGGCTGGTCCTGCGCGGTAAAGCTGACGGTGCGAAAATCATCCGCAGCGGCGGTATCCGCGAACACGTGGTTTGCTTCCCGCCAAGCGAGGTAATTAGGCACGGAAACGGGAAACGTATCGGCGTGGAAAACTTGATTTGGATTCACGGAGGAAACGACCACTACGCGCTGCGGATCGCGGCCCGGCGGGCGCTGCAAGAGGAAAGCGCTTACGAGACTAAACATGGTGGCGTTCACGGCAACGCCCAGCGCCAAGGTCTGAACGGCAATAGCGGTGAATCCTGGATTCTTCAGAAGCATTCGTACGGCAAGCCGTAAATCGTTCCGGAAAGTCTCCATGGCCACACCTCTGAGACCAGCGATTTAGAGAAGGTACGGAGAATGGAGTCCGAATGTTCCAAGTGTGCGGGCGATTCATTACAACTACTCTCGTTAGCCTGGTGCCGCAACCTTGTGGCTTTCAAGACCGCCGGTTTCAGATTGCGTTCAGTTTAACCTTATCCGGATTGATGGCACCAAAAGTCCTTATCAGGGTTTTATTTTGCCCTTCTGGTTTTTCAAGAGTCCGGGAATTGACTGAGGACTAGCCGTTGATACAATGCAGACATGAAAGCAACGCTCAAGATGGCCGCAGGGGTGGTGATCGCTGGGATCGCGGTGATCGCGGTAGTGAAGGGGCCGAGGTGGGCGCGTAAGGCGGAGGTTTGGCATTACGGATATATTCTAGATCGGCTGACGCCAGCGCAAACCATCGAGCTGTGCGGGAAACCCGTTCTCGATGAGAGGGAAACCAAAGAGGGAACGATCCGGCGGCGAATGATTTTGAGGAACAATTACGCGCTGGCAGTGGAGCTGGATTTCGCTGCGCCGGCGAATGAAGCGGAAAAATGGAAGCTCACGGGAATTCAAGATCCGTCGGGCGAGATTAAGTACGAGAGTCGGGAGAGCGAGATCGGCGTTCTACCCTGCCTGGATAAAAAAGAAAAATAGAGGGGAGAGGCCGGGTGCCGCACCTCGGCGCTCTACTTCTCAATACATTTCTCGACCTAGTGCTCACGCACTGGGCTAACTTCTGACGCGCGTACGGTGCCGGCTACCAGGCGAAACAAGAAGCAAATCGCTCGACCCCGCAAGACCAACCGGTACGCAAAGGACGCGCCACGCCCGAGATTAGTCCGAAGGATTGAGGGAGGCAGCGGGCTGAGAGGCCGACGGAAGGGAAGAGGGGCGCGTGACGTAGTGAGCGAGGAGCACACTCGAGAAGAGGAAAAAGGCCGCGAGGAGATAGGGAGCACCGGGAAAGTGGAGGCCGACGGTCGAGGAGATAGCAGCGGCGAGAACCTGGGTGAAAAGCAGAGGGCCGAACATCGTGGTGACGCCGCGGATACTGTTGATGGCGCCCTGCAGCTTTCCTTGCGAAGTGGGATCGACGCGCTGCGTCATGAGTGATTGCACGGCGGGACCCGAGATTCCCCAAAGGGCGAGGAGCGGGATGGCCGCAAAAAGGATCCACGCATGAGATGCCAGAGCAAAACCACAGAAGGCCACGGCGCCTATCAAAAGACCGAAGATTAAGCCACCGCGCTCCCCAAAACGCTTAACAAAAGGGCCGACGATTCCCGCGGAGACCACACTAACAGAAACGCCCACGACCGCGAGCGCGAAACCGATCATACGCGCGCTCCATCCATAGCGATAGTCCACGTAAAGAACAAAGATGGAGGGAAGGGATTGTTGCGCCAGGTAGTTGAGCGTGGTGATGAATGCGAGGACGCCAAGCCCAGGCTTTGAACCCAGCAAGGTGAGAGAGCCTAGGGGATTAGCCATGTGCCACGCGCTCTTGGCGCGGCGCTCGGCTGGAAGCGACTCGGGCAAGATGAAAAATCCGTACAGAGCATTAGCGAGACTGAGGCCAGCGGCCACCCAGAACGGAAGCCGAAGATGAATGCCGCCCAGAAGACCGCCAGCGGCAGGGCCAATGATGAAACCCAGGCCGAAGGCAGCGCTTAACAAGCCGAATTGTTTGGCGCGTCGCTCAGGCGGAGTAACGTCGGTGACGTAAGCGAAGGCGGAAGAGATGTTGGAACTGGTAATTCCGGAGATAAGCCGGCCGAGGAATAACCAGCCAAGCGAGGGGGACAGAGCCATAAGAATATAGTCGAAGCCGAGCCCGGCACAGGAGAGCAGGATGACGGGGCGGCGCCCAAAGCGGTCGGACCAGGCTCCCAGAATGGGTGAGAAGAGGAATTGCATGGCTCCCCATCCGAAGCCGAAATAGCCGACGATGGCGGCGGCTCGGGCAATGTTGCCGCCTTCGAAGTGGATGATGAGCTTGGGAAGGACAGGCGCAATAATTCCGAAGGCCAGAAAGTCGAGAGTAACCGTAATGAAGATGAAGGAAAATGCGGCGCGGCCCATCTGGCGAACAGGGGTTTGGGTGGCGGAATCGGGCATCGTGAAGAGAGACTACTAGTGACGTTCCAGCTTTGTCGACCAAAATGTATGGGAATTTCTCCGAGGTGCGGTATGCCAATAACAATTCCGTGTGCCGCGTGAAAAGTTGGAACGTCGCCAAAGTCCGTTTGATTCCGCTGAAATTCTGGCAAACGAATTGAATTTCGAGGTGGAGCGTTACCGAGCGTGCCGCACCTACGGCGCTGGACATTGCCCATTTGTTGACCCAGCCCTCACGAATGTGTGTCGCACCTCAATTTCTGCATGCTGTGACCACAATATATGGCGAGTAGTGGAAATGCTTCACACAATTAGTGGCCACTAACACTGGTTGCGAAACAGACTCTCATGGGCCGGGCTAACTTCTTGCGCGCCTCCAGCGCTTGCTTGGCAGGTAGGGAAGATTCTTTTTCCACTACGGCGATTTTTGTCAGGATGTAAACAGAGCCAGATGACTTTCAGACTTCCAGGATAACGGGAAGGATAAGCGGGCGCTTCGAAGTGTGCTTGTTGATGTAGCGTTTGAGATCGACGCGAATTTTTTCCTTGATCACACCCCAATCGCTTTTTTCTTCGGCGTTGGATTGTTCGACGGTTTTCAAAACAACTTCGCGGGCGCCGGCGATGAGCTCCGCACCATTGTCGCTCATCAAACCGCGGGTGACGATTTCGGGATGCGATTCGAGTTTACCTGTGTGCTTGTCGATGGCGATTATGGGAACGACGACGCCGTCTTCGGAGAGATGCTTGCGGTCGCGAATGACGACTTCCTCGATTTCCTCGAGTGAGCCAGAATCCACGCAGACGCGTCCGGCGGTGACGGAATCGAGGCGGTGGACGCCGTCCTCGGTGAATTCGATCTGTTTGCCATCTTCGAGGAGAAGGATTTCGCCGCTGACGCAGTTGAGCTGGTGAGCGAGGGCGGCGTGGCGGAAAAGATGCCGGTATTCGCCGTGGATGGGAATGAAATATTTTGGCTTGACGAGCTGCAGGAGGAGCTTTTGCTCTTCCTGGCTGGCGTGACCGGAGACGTGAATGGTGCCGGCGGAATTATCGTAGTAGACGAGCGCGCGACGACGGAACATGTGGTCAAGCATGCGGAAAATCGCTTTTTCATTGCCGGGAATGATGCGCGCGGAAAGAATGACGGTGTCATTTTCGTCTACGGAAACAAAGCGGTGATTGTCGACGGCGATGCGCGAGAGCGATGACATAGGCTCCGCCTGGCTGCCACTGGCAAGAATCACGATGCGCCGAGGATCGAACGTGCGAATGTCCTGCGGGCGAACTACCATGCCGTCGGGGATGCGGAGGCAGTCGAGAGAGTGGGCGATTTCGACGTTGTCCACCATGCTGCGGCCGACAAATGCGACTTTGCGGCCGGTGCGCCCGGCGATATCGATGACCTGCTGAATGCGGTGAATCGAAGAGGCGAAACAGGAAAGAATCACGCGGCGCGGCGCGGAACGGCACAGCTCTTCGATACGCGGAACGATGGCGCGCTCGGACGGAGTAAAGCCGGGCCGCTCGACGTTCGTGGAGTCGGAGAAAAGGGCGAGCACGCCATCGTTGCCGTAACGCGCGAAGGCGTGAAGGTCGAGCGGAGAACCGTCTACTGGTGTTTGGTCAATTTTGAAGTCGCCGGTGTGGATGATGACGCCGATGGGCGTGCGAACCGCGAGGGCTACGCAGTCGATGGTGCTGTGGGTGACAGAAATAAATTCGATTTCGAACGGGCCGATCTCGACCAGGCGGCCGGGCAGGACTTCTCGAAGGGTGGTGGATTCGAGCAGGCCGGCTTCTTCGAGACGCTTCTTGACGAGCGCAAGGGTGAAGCGAGTGCCATACACGGGAACGTTCAGATCACGCAGGATGTACGGGAGGGCGCCGATGTGGTCTTCGTGGCCGTGGGTGAGAACGATGGCGCGAACGTGGGAGCGATTTTGTTTTAGGTAGGTGGTGTCGGGGATGACGAGGTCGACGCCGAGGAGTTCGGATTCGGGGAACATCATGCCCGCGTCGATGACGAGGATGTTCTGGCCAAGGCGCAACGCCATCATGTTCATTCCGAATTCGCCGAGACCTCCGAGAGGGATTGCTGTGAGGGATTGCGTGGACTTGCTCAAGGAAGCGTCATCTCCGAGACGCGAACGAGAATCGTATCACATCGTTGCAATGCACAAAGGGGAAGCGGGGCAGTCGGGATGATTCATTCCGAAATTGAAGAGAGATCTCTCCACTCCGGGACGGGAAAATCACTGTCTCTCCGGTCGAGATGACAAGTTTGCCTGGGGCGAGTGGAGGACCATCTTCAACTTCGGTGAAGTTGGTTTTTTTACAGGAAAGAGACGGAAAGTAAACAATTTGCGGTTGCTGGGATCTGTCGAATTTCGGAATGCAGATTTAGTGATGGCCGCTGGAAAAAAGATGGGCGATGGAGACGAGAATGACCGCGCCGAGCGTGGCGGCAGCGAGCGAGTACAGAAACCCATTGCCAAAAAGTCCCAACTGGGAGAAAACCCATCCGCCGAGGAAGGACCCGACCAAGCCAAGGATGATATCCGCGATGCAGCCGAAGCCGCGGCCTCGTGCAATCTTTCCCGCCAACCATCCGGCAATCAGCCCCACCAGCAACCAATAGATGAAGCGCCGTTGAACGTCGAGGAAGAAGAAACTCGACTTGAAGAAAGAAGGAATATCAATTGCCGTCATCGAACCCCCGCGGATAATTTAATGGTGACCGCTGGAAAAGAGATGCGCGATGGAGACGAGAATGATCGCGCCGAGCGTGGCCGCCGCGAGCGAGTACCAGAATCCACCGCCGAAGATCCCCAATTTCATGAATACCCAGCCGCCGACGAAGGAGCCAACGATTCCCAGGACGATGTCCGTGAAGCAGCCGAAGCCTCGGCCACGCGCAATCTTTCCCGCGAGCCAACCGGCGAGCAAGCCGATTGTGATCCAAGCAACGAAGCCGTGGGGTAACGTAATCCACACACTGCGAATCTGTTTTTCGAGCTGGATGGAATAGAGAGTGGCGACCATAAAGTCTCCTTTAGGAAATGCAAGTTTACTCGAATCGATAAGCGGAATGGTCAGGAAATACAGTTTGCTGGGCCTGGGCTCCTCGAGGCACGAATCCTTAGCGGATGCTCGGCTGCTGCTGGGTCATGCAGTGCAGTGTGCCGAGGCCGAGGACAAGATCGCGACAGGCGATGCCCACGACTTCGCGGTCGGGAAAAAGTCCCGCGAGGGTATTGAGGGTGACGCGATCGTTGTGGTCATTGAACGTCGGCACCAACACGATTTTATTCGCGATGTAAAAATTGGCGTAGCTGGCGGGGAGGCGCTGGCCGTCAAAGAAGACTGGCGCTGGCATTGGGAGGGTTTCGATGCGGAACGCGCGGCCATCGAGATCCTTCATGGACTTGAGCAGCGCGAGATTTTCGAGAAGCGGGGCGTAGTTGGCGTCAGAGGGATCCTGCTCAACGACGGCAACAATGGTGGTGGGACTCACGAAGCGGGCCAGGTCATCCACGTGACCGTGGGTGTCGTCGCCGGCGATGCCGTTGCGGAGCCACAGGAGTTGCGTGGCGCCGAGGTAAGTGCGAAACACCTGCGTATAGTCGTCGCGGGTAAAACCCGGATTGCGCTCCTGCGTTTTGCTGAGGAGACATTCTTCGGTGGTCAGGAGCGTGCCGCGGCCGTTGACGTCGATGCTGCCTCCTTCGAGCACGACGCGGTGGCCATTGTGCGTTGGCTGCCAGACGCGGCGTTTAAGTTTCTTGTTGGCTTTGGTGACGGCAACGGCGTCTTTTTTGTGGTTGGCGTACTTTGCCCAGCCGTTGAATTGCCAGTGCGTGTAAGCGACTTCGCCGGAAGAGCTCTTCACACAGATCGGACCGGAGTCGCGCATCCAGCCGCGGTCGGTGGGGACGCGAAGAAAATTCACGTTTTCCAGAATCACGCCGGATTTTTTCAGAATGCCACGGACGCGCGACTCGGCTTCGCGGTTTTCCACCAGCAGATAGACTTCTTCGGCACGCGCGAGGTGGCGAACAATTTCCGCGAAGGCCCAGGGGATGGGTCCGAACTTGCCGGGCCAGTCGGAAAGCTCATGGGGCCATGCGAGCCAGGTGGCTTCATGGTGCTCCCATTCCGCGGGCATCCAGAAACCTTGTTCGAAGGGAGTGCGGTCGGTAGGCGGAGGAGATCTACGTTTCATTCGCCCAGCCAACGGTTGAGAATCGGCGAATAGGCGTCGATACGGCGGTCGCGAAGGAAGGGCCAATTGCGGCGGGTGTCTTCGCTCTTGGCGGGATCGCATTCGACCACGAGAATTTCTTCCTTGTCGTTCGAAGCTTGCGAAATAATTTGGCCAAAGGGATCGGCGACGAAGGAATTGCCCCAGAATTCGAGACCGGGGTCACCTTGGGCGGAATTGCCTTCGAATCCCACGCGGTTCACGACCGCGACGTAGACGCCATTCGCAATTGCGTGTGCGCGCTGGATAGTCTTCCAGGCGTCTAGTTGCGCAGCACCAAACTCCGCTTTTTCATGAGGGTGCCAGCCAATGCTGGTGGGATAAAAAATGACCTGCGCGCCATTGAGAGCGGTGATGCGGGAGCCTTCGGGATACCACTGGTCCCAGCAAATCTGCACACCGACGCGGCCGAAGCCGGTGTCGAAGTTGGGAAAGCCCAAGTCGCCTGGCGTGAAATAAAACTTTTCGTAGTAGAGCGGATCGTCGGGAATGTGCATCTTGCGATATTTGCCGAGAAAACGCCCGTCGCGATCGAGCACGGCGCAGGAATTGTGATAGACGCCGGGAGCGCGACGTTCGAAGAGCGAAACGACCAGCACGACACTGAGCTCCTTGGCAATTTTCGCTAGGGCTTCGGTCGCTGGTCCCGGAACAGGCTCGGCCAGATTGAAAAGTTCCGGATCTTCCTTGCGGCAAAAATATTCGCCGCGGAAAAGTTCATGCAGACAAATAATTTGCGCGCCGCGCGCAGCGGCTTCGCGGATTTTTTCGATGGCGCGTGAGAGATTGTCGTCCGCATTTCTCGTGCAACGCATTTGCACGAGACCAATGATAAATTTGTTTCTCATCAAATTTAGTTTAACATGAGCGCAACGTGCGCTTGCTCTTCCTTTACGGACGATTTTGTACTATCAATTGCCGCGGAATTCAATCACTGGTGTGGCCAGACGAAGGCGAGCGCAGTTCGTTGAACGCGAGAATTTCATTTCGAAGGGTCGAGGAGACGAGATGGCCAAGAAGCCCAAGAAGACGGTGACCGGAAGAGTGCTGCACGATCCGGTGAAGGACAAGCTCCGGCCGATTTTTCCGCTGGACTTATCCAAATGCCGCACCATCGACGAACTGGTCCGCGCGATGGGGAACACTGCGTTCACCGGGCGGCAAATTGGCGATGCCGCCGAAGTGCTCGAAGCGATGGCGCGCGATAAGGAATGTTTTGTCGTGCTGACCCTGTCCGGCGCGCTCACGGTCGGCAAAATGGGGCTGGTGTTTTGCGATTTGATCGAATCGGGCGTCGTCAATGCGGTGGTGTCCACGGGAGCGCTCATGGCGCACGGCCTGGTGGAGGCGACCGGACATTCGCATTTCCGATACGACCCCAAAATGGACGACAAGGAACTCTTCCACGCAGGTTACAACCGCGTTTACGATTCTCTGGAGCCGGAAGTGAACCTCGATCACGTCGAACAGGTGATGGATGAGGTTCTGACAAACTGGGACGCGGAGGAAACGTCATGCAGCTGGAAGATTCACCGACGAATTGGAGAGCTGCTGCACAAACAGATGCCGGGCCGGGGAATTCTGAAGTCGGCTTATGAACACAATGTTCCGGTTTTTGTGCCGGCGTTCACGGACTCGGAGCTGGGCATCGATTTCGCGCTGCACAAGATTGCGCGGCAGGAAGAGAAGCGTCCGGTGCTGCGATTCGATCCCTTTGAAGACTTCGAGAAATTCGCGAACACCATGCTGTCGACCAAACGCATGGGCATCTTTACCGTGGGAGGAGGCGTGCCGCGGAACTGGACGCAGCAATTCGGAGTGTACGCGGAACTTCTGGCGCGCCGCGGGTACAAGAAAATCCCGCTGAAGCGGTACAGCTACGGGGTGCGCATCTGTCCGGAGCCGGTGAGCTGGGGCGGCTTGTCGGGGAGCACGTATACGGAAGCGGTCTCCTGGGGAAAATTCGTTCCGCCGGAGGAAGGTGGGCGCTTCGCCGAGGTTTTCGATGATGCGACCGTGGCGCTGCCGCTGATTGTTGGAGCGGTGCTCAACCGCATCGGATACTTTAGGAAAGACGCATAGCGCGTATTTCTGATAGGAATTCTTGTGCGTGCAGAAATCGTGGTGTGAAAAGTGCGTCCTAGTCGTCTTCGCCGATGAGAATGGCGGCACCAAGAACCGTGGTCCAGAGGCCGCGCTTGTCGCCCACCGCGGATTGCGTGACGTTCATGGTGCGGACGATCTTGTTGGAGATGCGGTATACCTCTTTTTTCTCGTCGAACGAAAGATCCGGATCAAATTCCACGTTGAGCGTCGTCGCCAGCATTTCCGCGGCGAGCTCTTCCGCGTATTCACCGGCGACTTCTTCTGTCTCGCCGAAGGAGTGGTGCTCGGAGAGGTATCCGTACATGGACTTGTCGCTCGGCAAGGCGAGTCCAATGCTCGCGGCAATGAGCCGGTGCGCTTCCTTGGTGGAATTTTCGCTGATCACGGTGAAGGCAACTTGTCCGGGCCTGATGTATTTGAGGCCTTCGCTGCGTGAGATCAGCTTGCAGTTCGGAGGAAAGATGGACGAGACGCGCACGATGTTGCATGCCGCGATGCCCGCGTTGCGCAGCGCAAGCTCAAAACTAGAAAGCCTCTCTCGATGTTTGCCGACACCCTTGGTGAGGAAAATCTTCTTAGCAACGAACGACATAGTACCGGTATGCGGTACCTCCGTAGGTGGTCTAACTCAAAAAATTTCCTGCTGTGGAAAACTAACAAGAAGGTATCCGGGTGTCAAACTAATTCACAGAGAATCTGCTTGGTGTAGGCGGCGGGGCGAATGGCAGTGAAGGGGACTGTGAATGGGAGATGTAAACGAATTTATTCGGCGGTCAAGCGCTGGAGAAGCCGGCCGAGCGGTTTGCACAAGGCGAGCACGTCCCCCACGTTGTCCGCGGTAAAATCGGGCCCGACTCCTTTTACAGCGGGGCCCTTGCGGCTGATCTGAAGAACGCCCACGACTTTTCCATCCGCCAAAATCGGCGCGCTGATGATTTTTTGAATGGCCTCAACTGTTTCTCCGCTTACCCGCACTCCTTCAAACACGCTGGCGTGGCGCGACTTCACAAAATTGTTGTCGATTTCAGGCCGGCTCTCGCGAGCGGTGCGCGCGGCAAGCGCGGAAGTGCTCGAGAGCGGTATGTGCCCGACATTGCGAAGCGCCTGCGGCGCCAGAAAATACAGATGGCGCCACTTCGTCGAGAGACCGAGTATAGCCACTTCGTCAAACCTGACGCCGACGAGCTTCGCAATGCGTTCCGCGATCGAAACCAGGGAAACTTCCGGTCTCGGGGAAGCGTCCGCTTCCAGTTCGCTGGCAAGATGTTCAAGCTCCGAAACCAAGTTCAGGTGCGTGCTCATCCGATTTCCCTATGGTTACGACGAACTGCCCGGCGAGAGGTCTCGAGGCTGATACCCGTCCAGGTACAGTACATTATATCAATCGAGTGGAGCACCGCCGCAAGGAAGAATTGTTCCGCTGTTTCGTATCCGCTGGATTTTCTGAAAGAGCCGATATTTTCGCGTGCTCGCACCATGGCTTGCAGGAACTTCTCCAACTCCCTATACTGAATGAGCCGCGAAGTTTTCATGCCCCAAAGGGACTTGCGCGGCGGAGAGGGCATGTCCGCAACGGCAACCCCGCCTGATTTAAGTTACCTGCTCCGAAAGCTTCATTCTTTTACCGGATTGCTTCCCGTTGGCGCATTTCTCGCAGAGCATTTGTGGTCGAACAGTACCGCGCTGGTGAGCGCGGCGAAATACGATGAAACCTCGCGCGAACTACAGACGATTCCTTTTCGTTTAGCTGTCGAGTGGGGCTTCATCTTCCTGCCGATGCTATTTCACGGCGTGTATGGCGTGTACATCTGGCTGCGGGGCAAGTCCAACTTCTCCGCCTATCCCTGGGTTTCCAATTGGCTGTACACGGCGCAGCGCTACACCGGGCTGATTGCATTTGTGTACATCGGCTGGCATCTCTACACGGAGCGCTGGCTTACGCACGGCAAATCCACTTACACGGACGTCGAGCAGTTATTGCGGAATCCTTATGCGATGGCATTCATGATTGTCGGCGTTCTGGCTTCATCGTTCCATCTGGGCGTGGGGATCTGGAATTTTCTTTGCAAATGGGGACTGGCTGCGACGGTAAAGGCACAGCGCGCCGCGGGAGGCCTGGGCGTCGTTGTCGGCATAGCTTTCAGTCTCGCGGGCGTTCTCACACTTCTTAGCTTTCGACTGAACTGGCACCCCTTCGAGTTCTATTACAAATGAGACAGCCGAAAATCATTGTAGTGGGTGGAGGTCTGGCTGGATTGATGGCAACCATCCGCGTTGCGGAGGCCGGCATTCCGGTGGATCTTTTTTCCATTGTTCCGGTAAAGCGCTCGCATTCCGTCTGCGCGCAAGGCGGGATCAACGCGGCGAAAAATCAGAAGGGTGAAGGCGATACGACAGCGAAGCATTTTGACGACACGATTTACGGCGGAGACTTTCTTGCGAATCAGACGCTGGTGAAACGCATGTGTGAAGCCGCCCCGGGAATCATCGATCTGCTCGACCGCATGGGCGTGATGTTCAATCGCACGCCCGAGGGTTTGCTCGATTACCGGCGTTTTGGCGGAACGCTGTACCATCGCACCGCGTTTGCCGGCGCCACGACCGGGCAGCAATTGCTCTACGCGCTCGACGAGCAAGTGCGGCGCCACGAAACAGATGGCAAAGTGAAGAAGTTCGAAGGCTCGACATTTTTATCGGCGGTGATCGATGACGGCGGAGTTTGCCGCGGCATCACGGCGATGGACCTGCGCTCCATGGAAGTAAGAACTTTCCCGGCCGATGCAGTCATTTTTTGTACGGGTGGGATTGGAGCGATCTTCGGGCGATCCACGAATTCCGTGGTTTGCACGGGCTCGGCGCAGTCAGCGCTATTTCAGCAAGGCGTGGATTACGCGAACGGCGAATTCATCCAGGTTCACCCCACGGCGATCCCCGGTGAAGACAAGCTGCGGCTGATGAGCGAGTCCGCGCGCGGCGAAGGCGGCCGCGTGTGGGTACCGAAGAAGCCGGGAGACAATCGTCCGGGAAAGAACATTCCGGAGAGCGAACGGTTTTATTTCCTTGAAGAGTGGTACCCGAAATACGGCAACCTGGTTCCGCGGGATATTGCCACACGCGCGATTCATCGGATCGTTTACCAAGAAAAGCTAGGCCTCGCGGGACAGGCCGCTGTGTACCTTGACGTCACGCACATTCCGCGCGAAATACTCGACCGCAAGCTAGAAGGCATTTTGGAGATTTACGAAAAGTTTCTTGGAGTCGATCCTCGCGTCGAGCCCATGAGAGTTTTCCCGGGCATGCACTACACCATGGGGGGAATCTGGGTGAACGGCGAGGATCAAGCGACGAATGTTCCGGGGATTTATGCCGCGGGAGAATGCGAATACCAGTATCACGGAGCTAATCGTTTGGGGGCGAACTCGCTGGTCTCTTGCATATTTGGGGGCGGCCTAGCGGGCCCAGCCGCGGTGAAGTACGCGAGGAATCTGGAAAAGGGAGCGGAAGCTGCTCCAGCGGGGATTTTTGATTGCGAGCGAAAGCGGCAGGAAGAGAAAAATCAAGCGCTGCTTTCGACGGACGGCACGGAAAACCCCCTGACTATCTGGCGGGAGCTCGGCGAAATTATGACCGAGCACGTGACGGTGACGCGGATCAACAAGAACCTTGAGCTTGCCGACGCCAAACTGTGCGAATTCGGCGAGCGCTTCAAGAAGATCAATCTAAGCGACCGGAGCAAATGGTCCAATCAGACGCTCAACTTCGCCCGCGAGCTGGGCAACATGCTCGTCCTCGCGCGTGTCGTTACAATTGGTGCGCTCCAGCGCAACGAATCGCGGGGCGCTCATTACAAACCGGATTTCCCGGGGCGAGATGACGCGAACTGGCTAAAGACCACGCGTGCCAAGTGGGTGAATGGCGAAATCAAGCTCACGTACGAGCCGGTTGATATTTCGCAGATTCCGCCGCGGGCAAGGCGGTATGACGCGGCAAAGTAAGAGTTACAGTTCTGGCCGCTGGCACGGCTGACATACAAGAGGCAGAGTTCTGCTCGAGGATTTATGGCAGACGCAAAGCAAGTCATCGTAAGAGTGAAGCGGCAGAATGGCCCGGCGGAGAAGCCACGCTGGGAGGAGTTCGCGCTGAAGTGGCGCCCTTCGATGAATGTGATTATCTGCTTGCGAGACATCGCGGAAAATCCGGTCACGCGCGACGGTAAGAAGACGACTCCGATTTCCTATGAATCAAATTGCCTCGAGGAAGTTTGCGGCTCTTGCGCCATGCTGATCAACGGGAAGGCCCGCATGGCGTGCTCCGCGCTCGTGGATAAGCTCGATCAGCCGATTCGGCTGGAGCCCATGTCGAAGTTTCCCGTGGTGCGCGACCTGGCGGTCAACCGGCAATTCATGTTCGACAGCTTGAAGCGCGTTAAAGCATGGATTCCCATCGATGGCACGTACGATCTTGGAGAAGGGCCGCGCATGTCGTTCGAGGTGCAGGAAAAAGCCTATCCGCTGTCTCGCTGCATCTCCTGCGGAAACTGTTTGGAGGTCTGCCCACAAGTGAATGAGCACAGTAAGTTCATCGGAGCGGCGATTATTAGCCAGGTGCGACTGTTTAATATGCATCCCACCGGGGCGATGCACGCGCGCGAGCGGCTTCTGGGCGTGATGGGCAACGGCGGCGTGGAAGATTGTGCCAACGCGCAGAATTGCGTCAAAGCGTGCCCCAAAGATATTCCCCTGACCGAGTCCATCGCCGAAGTGAACCGCCAGGCATGGAAACAAGCCCTGTTTGGCTGGCTGATAGGATAAACTCTCTGCGGAAATTACAACTTGGAGGAGTTATGCGCCGTGTGATTGCAGTTGTTTGCGTGAGCTTGTGTGTTTGTTTTGCTTTGCTGAAGGTGCGCTCGACGGCCGCCGATGATGTCGCCGAGCGCGCGCACAAGCTGCATTTTTCCTCGATCGTCCTGGATACGCACGACGACACGACGCAGCGTTTTTTCAGCAGGGACTTCGACCTCGGAAAGCACAACCCGGACGGCCACATCGACATTCCTCGCATGCGCGAAGGCGGAATGAACGGTATTTTCTTTTCCATCTGGATCGATGGGCGGATCATGGGGCCCCCCGCGGTGCAAAAAGCGCTGGACCAGATTGACGCGGTGCATGAAAACGTTCGCACGCATTCCAAAGACCTGGTGTTCTGCCGCACCGCGGAAGAGGTTCGCCGCGCCCACGTGCAGGGTAAGATCGCCGCACTCATGGGGGTCGAAGGCGGCCACATGATCGGCAATGACATTCGGGTTCTACGCATGTTCGCGGACCTCGGCGTCCGTTACATGACTCTTTCGCATTTCTACAACGACGAATGGGCCGACTCCTCGACCGACAAGCCGGTGCACAATGGCCTCACGGATTTCGGCAAGGACATCGTCCGCGAAATGAACCGGCAGGGAATCATGGTGGACATCTCGCACGTTTCCGACAAGACCTTCTACGACGCGCTGGAAGTCAGCAAGGCGCCGTTGATCGCGTCGCACTCTTCCTGCCGCGCGCTCTGCAATCATGTGCGAGACATGTCCGACGAGATGATCAAAGCGCTGGCAGCGAAGGGCGGCGTGATTCAGATCAATTACGAAAAAAGCTTCATCGATCAGGGGTACAAAGACGCCTCGGAAAAGCTTTCGGGCGGGGTGGTAGCGCAGTTTGACCAATTCAGGAAAGCGTGCGGTGATGACCAGGAATGCTTTGGGCGGAAAATGGCCGAGCAAGAGAAGCAGGCCACCGCAGAGGGCAAGCTCCCCCATGTGGGTTGGGAACGAATCATCGAGCACATTGATCATGTCGTAAAACTCACCGGGGCGGATCACGTGGGTCTGGGTTCCGATTTTGACGGCGCCTCGATGCCGGACGGCATGGAGGATTGTTCGAAGCTGCCGAAAATCACGGAAGCGCTGCTTCACAAGGGCTATAGCGAAGAAGACATCCGCAAAATCCTTGGAGGGAATACGCTCCGGGTCATGGAACAGGTCGAGCGGGTGAGCCGGGAAATGCAATCGCAACGATAGGGATATTCCCGAGGAGAAAATGGCGGGGTGAGATGTTCAGGACCATTCTTAGCGCCGTTCTGTGCTTGCTGGCAGGTTTTCTTCCAGTGGCGACCGTGACGCGCGACGACCTCGTAGCGCGAGCGCAGAAGCTGCATTTTTCCTCGGTCGTCGTGGATACGCACGACGATACTACGCAGCGGTTTCTGGACGGCAAATTTGATCTTGGGCCGCGCGATACAAGCGGGAGCATCGACATTCCGCGCATGCACGCGGGCGGCCTTGCCGCGATCTTTTTCTCCATCTGGATGCCCAGCAAGGTCACGGGCCCGGAAGCCGTAAAACGCGCTCTGGTCCAGATCGACGCGGTCCGAGAACAGGTTCGGAAGCATCCGAAAGACCTGACCCTTGCCACGACCGCGAAGGAAATCCGCGATGCTTACACGGAGGGCAAGATTGCCGCGCTGATAGGGGTCGAAGGCGGCCACATGATTGCCAGCGATCTCGGCGTGCTTCGCGCATACACGGCGCTGGGGGCGCGCTATATGACGCTGACGCACAGCGGCAACGTGCAGTGGGCCGATTCTTCCACCGACACGCCCACCCACAACGGCCTCAGTGATTTTGGCAAGGACGTGGTGCGCGAAATGAACCGCCTGGGCATGATCGTGGACATTTCCCACGTCAGTGACAAGGCGTTTTATGACGCCTTGGAAGTCAGCAAAGCCCCAATCTTCGCCTCTCATTCCTCGTGCCGCGCGATCTGCGACGCGCCGCGAAACATGACTGACGAAATGATTAAAGCGCTTGCCGCCAAGGGCGGCGTTATTCAAATCAATTTCCACGTGGGTTTTCTGAGCCAGGAATTTCGCAACGCGGAGAAGGCTAAACCTGAGATCGAGAAGGAAATTGAAGCGGAAGTTCGGAAACGTTGGGGGGAACATGAAGCCTGCCAACTTATCGAGCGTGACAAAATTGTCCGCGACTACGTTGGACAAGGTAAATTGCCTCGTGTCGACTACACCAAAATTATCGAGCACATCGACCATGCGGTGAAGATTGGCGGCGTGGACCACGTGGGTCTCGGTTCAGACTTCGACGGAGCCAACATGCCCTTCGGGATGGAGGATGCGGCCAAGTTGCCACTGATAACGGAAGCGCTGCTGCGGAAAGGCTACTCGGAAGGTGACATCAGAAAGATTCTCGGCGAGAATACTCTCCGCGTGATGGCTGAAGTTGAACGCGTCAGCCGCGAGGTGAATTCCGCGGTACAAAAATAAACGGCAGATAATGGGAATGAGAGGAACGAAAACATGGTGATGAAGAAAACGGCCTGGCTGGTGATCGGGCTCGTTATGGCAAGCGGTGGGCGAGCGTTGTCGCAAACTCCGGCACAATCTCCCGCACAGACATCCGCTCAGCCTAAGACGAGCGCCACGACCAAGTACGGAACGACTGCAGGGAGAAACTCGACAACACCACGCACGGCGTATGATCCAGCGCTTCTCAAGCCGGCTCTGCTTAAGGCCAAGGCTCCGGATCAGTATCAGGTCAAGTTCGTAACCACACGCGGCGAATTTACGGTGACCGTTACTCGCGCGTGGGCCCCGATTGGCGCGGACCGTTTCTATAATTTGGTCCGGCACCGCTATTATGACAGCGCCAGCTTTTTCCGTGTGGTCCCCAGTTTCGTGGTGCAGTTCGGAATCAGCGCGTATCCGCCAGTCTCCGCGGCCTGGAAGGACGCAAATATCAAGGACGATCCCGTCACAAAGAGCAATAAGAAAGGTTCTCTCACCTTTGCCACGGCCGGACCCAACACGCGCACCACGCAGATCTTCATCAATCTTGAGGACAACGCGCGGCTCGACAGCATGGGATTTGCGCCATTCGCCGTTGTCGACGGTGACGGCATGAGTATCGTCGAGAAGCTCTACCAGGGCTATGGAGAAAACGGCCCTGATCAAGGTCAACTCGCAGCCGAGGGCAAGCCCTATGCTGACAAGAGCTTTCCCAAGCTCGATTCCATCAAGACCGCGCGGGTGATCCCGCCGACGGGCGCCACGGTTGCAAGACCCGCCGCGGCGCCAGCGGCCAAGAAACCTTGAAAGAGTAGCGGGAGTTTGTGCGTCTGAACTCCAAAGGCCATTCAGTTCGGCTCACGTTCGAGCAAGTATTCTGACGCTGGAAAATTAACATGGAGCTAGCGGCGGCTCCCCGTTTGCAAAAGGCCGTGAGAGGCAACGTTGTCCCTCGGCGCCCCGGCTCCTGCTGCTGTTCACCCGCAACCCTCTCTTGAGACGCTCGCCAGTCCGCGCGAGAGCGCGGCAGCGTCGAGGGCATCTGCGTTCCATCCAAGCGTCTACTATCTGGCGGGGGCCGCGCTGCTTGTCCACTTCGCCTTCAACGGACGCTTCGGCTATTTCCGCGATGAGCTGTACTATGCCGCTTGCGGACAGCATTTCGCGTGGGGCTATGTCGACCATGCTCCGCTGGCCCCGTGGCTCGCGCAAATGAGCCGCGCCCTGATGGGCGATTCGCTCTTTGCCCTTCGTTTTCTCCCGGCCCTCGCCGCAGCGGCAAAAGTCCTCCTCGCCGCCTGGATCGCCCGCGAAGTCGGCGGCGGGAAATTCGCGCAGTTTCTTGCCTCCTTGGCGGTGCTTTGTGCGCCGATCTACCTCGCCTTTGATAATTTTTTCTCCATGAATTCCTTTGAACCCGTTTTCTGGATGGCCTGCGCCGCCATCGTTTTGCATATCCTGAATGGAGGCGGTCAGCGGCTGTGGTTGCTCTGCGGTCTGGTGGCGGGTCTCGGGATATTGAATAAGCACTCGATGTTGTTCTTCGGTTCGGGCATTGCGCTCGGTTTGTTGCTCACGTCCGCTCGCCGCCAATATGCGTCCAGATGGATCTGGGCCGGTGCTGCAATCTCGTTTTTGCTATTTCAGCCCAATCTTCGCTGGGAAATTCAGAATAATTGGCCGACGGTCACGCTGTTGCGATCTGTCATCGGCACGAAGTACATCCTCGTCTCCCCCTGGGAATACATTTGGCAGCAGACACTTCTGACGCATCCGCTCGCGGCGCCGATTTGGCTTGTGGGGCTCTGGTACTTTTTTCGCGATCCGGAAGGGAAGAAGTACGCCGTTTTGGGATGGGCCTATCTCGTGGTGCTGACCGAGATGATTGTACTTCACGGGAAGATTTACTATCTGGCGCCGGCCTATATCATGCTTTTTGCGGCGGGCGCGACATGGATCGAGCTGCGGTTGATCCCGCGGGCGGGCGGATGGCTACGATACACCATCGTCGCGCCGATGCTGGCCGGCGCCTTGATTGCAGCGCCTCTTGCCATGCCCGTCCTTTCCGTGGAAGACACCATCAGCTATACGCGCTTTTGGGACGTAAAGGCCGTGCATGTGGAAAACGTTCCTCAGGGCGATCTCCCACAGCTCTTTGGCGACATGTTCGGATGGCAGGAGCAGGTCGCTACTGTGGCGTCGGTTTATAGCCAACTGCCCGCCTCCGACCGCGGCCGCGCGGCGATATTCGCTTATAACTACGGCGAGGCCGGGGCCGTCGATTATTTTGGTCCCCGCTACGGACTTCCGAGAGCTATTAGCGGTCACAATCAATATGGCTTGTGGGGCCCCCGCGAATATGCCGGGCAGATAGTTGTCGCCATCGGGTTCACGGAGGCTCGCCTCCGCCAATCCTTCGAGGAAGTCATCGCGGCGGCGCAGGTTTCTCCCCGATATGCTTTGCCGGAAGAGAGCAATCTGACAGTCTATGTTTGCCGCCACCCGAGGCAATCGCTGCAAGCTTCCTGGTCGCAATGGCGCTATCTGAACTAAACACTTGCGATCAGCCTGGTTGGAGCCAGCGCTACACTTCAATCAAAGCATGGGTTCAGGGAGGTTGCCCGCTTCGGCAGGGCCTACTTCACCAAAAAGTCGATTAGCGCCTGGTTGAATTCGGCGGGCTTCTCCAGTTGCGGAATGTGGCCGCATTGCTCGATTACGACCAACTTGGCTTGAGGAATGCCATCGCGAAGTTTTGCGCCGCTGGAAACCGAGATCAATTCGTCCTCGCGACCCCACACTACCAACGTGGGAGCGTGGATGGATGCGAGCTTGCCGTCCTCAAACTGGTTCTGTGCGAAGCCCGCCAGCGTGCGCTGGATGGTATATGCGTCGTTATTGCGCACGTGATTTGTGAAAGCCTGCAGGACGAATTGCTCGGTCACCATCTTCTTGTCATAAAAGATAGAGTCCAGAAGTGTTCGCATGTCCGCAAGGGAGGCTGGATTCAGGTCCACCGCGAGAGCCTTCCCCCACGGGAGTCCCGCCGAGTCCACCAGCACCAGTTTGTCGACCATTTCCGGGTGCTGCGCGGCAAAATCAATCGCAATCCATCCTCCCAAGGAATTCCCGACAAGCGTCGCTTTGCTAATGTTCTGCGATTGCATAAAGGCTTGGAGGAAGTCAACGAAGGTTACGATTTTGTATTCCAGCAACGGCTTGTCCGAGTGCCCGAAGCCGATCTGATCGGGAGCGTAGACGTGGTATTTCGCGGAAAGGGCACCGATATTGGCTGACCAAATCTCCTTAATACTGCCCAGCCCGTGCAACAGGATCACGGCCGGCCCCTGGCCGGCTTCGATGTACCGAATGTTCTGGCCATAAACCACCGCCGCTTTTTCCGGTGGCAGGCTGGGTTGCGTTTGCGCGGATGCGAGCGAACTGACGAGAAGTAGTGCTGCGACCGCAAAAGCATTCCTGTAAGTCATTTTCATCGGAGATTCCTTTTGTGAATTTCAAAACCGCACTATTCTATACGCATCTCGCCTCCCCTTGGGTCTGCCTGAGCGACTTCCGGCTTCCCGGGCGCAGTGTCGTTATGTGAAATCATCGTATAACCAAAAGCGGCGTTACGCGTCAAATTAAGAGTAGACGCATGGTCTTTTTTATGGACGCCGCAGTTGACATAGCGTTGCCGGAATCGTAGTCTGGGTGAGTATGAATTTGTCCTGCCAGAAGCTGTGTTGTTGCTGTGCATGCAACGCTGCGTGTTGCATCACCACCATCTCTGGCCGGGGGAAACAGCTGAACTTCTAACAGCTTAATTCCAAAGATTTTCAAGCCCGCGTACCAGAGCAACTGGCGACGCGGGCTTTTTGTTTTTGCCCACTAATTCGGGATCACAGGAACGGGGACCATGGGCGAGCTAAAAGAAACCAAGGCACAACGCGTAGAGCGGCTCAAGCGCGGCAAGAATGCCTGGGAACATTTTGACGAAATCCGGGAATTTGCGCTCAACGGCCACGCTTCCATACCCCCGGAATGGCTGGGCACCTATTTTCGATCGTGGGGTGTTTACACCCAGGGAGACGGCGCCGGCGTGGTCGGCGGCAAGAATGGGGAAGGAATCGCGGCGCGTTTCTTCATGGTACGCATTCGAATTCCCAGCGGCATTTTAAGCAGCGAGCAGGTTCGCACCGTCGCCGATCTCTCTGAAAAATACGGTCGCGGCGTTGCCGACATCACCGTTCGCCAGAATATCCAGCTGCACTGGGTCGCTATCGAGGCGCTTCCTGACGTCCTCGAATCCCTTTGGAAAGTTGGCCTTACGACCACGGGCGCTTGCGGAGACGTCGCCCGCAACATTACCGGATGCCCACTCGCCGGCTTGGACGCCCACGAGCACTGCGATGCTTCGCCACTGGCGCTGGAGCTCGACCGGCAGCTTGGCGGAAACGCCGAGTTCTACAATCTGCCGCGCAAATTCAAGGTGTCCATCACGGGATGCCGCCACTGGTGCACCTATCCCGAGATCAACGATGTCGGCCTTACCGCCACGACGCGCCGGCGCAATGGCCAGTCCGAAATGGGTTTTACATTGCGCGTAGGCGGCGGACTCTCTACCGACCCGCATCTCGGCGTTCCACTGAATGCCTTTATTAAGTGGGAGCAGGTCGTTCCTGTTGTTCGCGCGATCGCCGAGATTTTTCGCTCAAGCGAAGTTCTGCGGCAGAGCCGCGAAAGAGCGCGGCTCAAGTTCCTGTTCCTGCAGCACGGCTGGACTGCCGATTCTTTCCTTGCCGAACTGCAATCACGCCTAGGTTTTTCTCTGGACCCCGCGGAACGCGAAGAGGTTCCTGCCGATATCCATCGCGACCACGTCGGCGTTCACGCGCAAAAGCAGCCCGGTCTGTCCTTCGTGGGGGCCTCGGTTTTGCGCGGCCGCATCACGCCGGAGCAACTGCGCGTGGCCGCGGCTCTTGCCAAGCAGTACGGTGATGGACGCCTCCGTACCACGATCATGCAGAACTTGCTCATCGCTAACGTTCGAGGCGAACATGCGCCGCGCGTGGCCGCGGAACTGATCGCAGCGGGGCTTCCGGTACAAGCTTCGTCGTTTGCGCGGGGTACGGTCGCTTGCACCGGCTCCGAGTTCTGCAAACTCGCGCTCACCGAAACAAAAGGTTTCGCACGCTGGCTTACCGAAGAACTCGAAGACCGTCTTCCTGGTTTTCAGGACCAGATCAAGCTGCACATCACAGGCTGCCCAAACAGTTGCGGTCAGCACTGGATCGCGGACATCGGCATTGAGGGTAAGAAGATCAAGGCCGATGGCCGGATGGTTGATGCGTATTACTTTTGCGTGGGCGGCAGCGTCGGCCAATTCGCGACCATCGCCCGGCCCGTCGGCTATCGCTGCGCTGCCACCGAAGTTCCCGATGCTATTGAGCGCGTGCTGGACGCTTTCGAGAGAGTGCGGCGTCCCAGAGAAAAGCTGCAGCAATTCTTCGCGCGGCATTCGAATGAAGAGATTCGTGCGTTTCTTGCCGGAGGCTTCGTCCCGGGCGTCGAGCGCGATCTGGCCACGGCTCCCGCGCCTCATGGAGTCGAGGGCTAAGCCATGAGCCTTTTTCCCATTTTCCTTAAGCTGCAAGGCCGGCTTGTCGTTGTCGTGGGTGGCGGAAATGTGGCCGAAGGCAAACTTTCAGGTTTGCTCAGCGCCGGTGCTCGGGTGCGCGTGATTTCGCCCAGCGTTACGCCCGCCATTGCCGAAATGGTTCGCAAGCGCGAAATCGATTGGCTGCCGAAAACCTTCGCGCCCGGAGATCTATCCGAAACAAATCTCGTCATCGCGGCCACTTCGGCTCCCGGCGTGAACGAGGCCGTATTTCGCGAAGCGGAAACCCGGGGAGTCTTGTGCAACGCGGCCGACGACATTGAGCACTGCCATTTTTACTACGGCTCCATCGTTCAACGTGGCGCCCTGCAGATCGCTATTTCAACGAACGGCAAAAGTCCGGCGCTCGCGCAGCGTTTGCGCAAAGAACTAGAAGCCCAGTTCGGTCCCGAATACGAAGTGTGGCTCGAATGGCTCGGCGCGGCGCGCGAATTCCTACGTTCATCCGGCGACGACGTGGATTCCACCAAGAAGTTGCTTCACCATCTCGCTAGCCGCGGCGCGTTCGAACAATTTCTCCGCGAATCGCACAGCGACGTATCAAACAAAGGAGCGGCTTGATGGGCAAAGTTTATCTCGTGGGTGCGGGTCCGGGCGATGCCGAGTTACTCACTCTGAAAGCGGCGCACATTCTCGCAGCCGCAGACATTGTTCTCCACGATTCTTTAGTGAGCGAGGAAGTTTTGGCGAAGGTTTCGCGGACGGCACAAATCATCGACGTCGGTAAACGTTGCGGCCGCAAGCTTCTTACACAAGACGAAATCAATTTGCTGCTGGTCACATACGCCGCTGCGAATGAAGTCGTTGTGCGCCTTAAGGGCGGCGATCCTCTGGTTTTCGGCCGCGCTGGCGAAGAGCTGCAGGCTCTCCGCGAAGCAAACGTCCAATTCGAAATCGTCCCGGGAATCACCGCGGCCCTGGGAGCCGCCGCCGCCGCGGGAATTTCTCTCACCGACCGACGACTGGCTTCGCAGATTCTTTTCAGCACGTTCACTCGCCGGCCCGAAGCGAACACTCTCGAATGGGGGGCGCTCTCTCCCGCAACCACGCTCGTCCTCTACATGCCCGGCCCGGACTACGCCGAGGTCGCACTTCGCGTGCGCGAGGCGGGTCTCCCTGCCGATCTTCCGTGCGTCATCGTTTCCGGAGCAACGGGGCCGCAACAGCAGATTCGCTGGACCTCGCTCGCACACCTTGCGCACGAAGTGAAGCTACCCGCACCCGCTGTTCTCATCATCGGCCGGGTGGCAACCGGGCAGTTCCAAGATTTTGCCGCAGGCTATTGCCCCGAACAGGAAAGAATTGTTGGTGAGGCGAGCAGGCCCGTGTCTTGAATCTGCGGTCTATGGCCGCAACATTTTTGTAATTACGCAAAAGGAGAAACGGATGAGCAGGGAAACAAAAGCAGTAGCGATTCCTAGGCAGCGTCGACTTTCTCTGGATGGTTGGGCGGTCATCCTGGCTTTTCTGGCGGCACTCCTAGTGCGCGTGGGAATCTTCCGCCATGTCCCCTGGTGATTGTCTTGCGACCGGCCGAAGGATGAAAACCTTAACTATATTCACAACGCCTGCGACAAGAAAGGTGATTCATGGGAGATGTAATCGCAGTACCTCAGGCAAGACCCATTCCTTCCGCTTTGCAATTCCTGCGAGTCATACCCGGCATTGTTCTTCTCGCCGCAGTCGGATACGCGGGCAAGCTGCTCGAACAAAATGTCGGAAAATATGCAAAGGCACATCATTGGACGTTCCCCAACATCGAATACGTCCTTTGGGCTATTCTCCTGGGGCTGGTTATCTCGAACACCGTGGGTGTTCCTGAAATCTTTCGCGCGGGCGTCGCCACCTACGAATTCTGGCTCAAGGCCGGCATCGTCTTGCTCGGCTCGCGCTTTCTTCTGGGTGACGTTCTGAAACTCGGCGGTGTGAGCCTTGCTCTCGTCGCCGTGGAGATCGCTGTGGCAATCGCCTTTATGACCTTTCTCGGCCGCGCGTTTGGGCTGCGCTCCAAGCTCACGTCGCTTCTCGCCGTAGGCTCCGCCGTCTGCGGTGTCAGCGCCATTATCGCCACACAGGGTGCCATTGAAGCCGACGAGGAAGACTCGTCATTTGCGATCGCCGCCATCCTTGCTCTTGGTGCGCTCTCTCTGTTCACGTTTCCGTTGATCGGCCACGCGCTCCATCTGAGCGACCACGCCTACGGACTGTGGGCCGGCCTCGCGGTGGACAACACCGCCGAAGCAACCGCTGCTGGTGCGCTGTACTCCGACGCCGCGGGGAAGCTCGCTGTGCTGGCCAAGACCACCCGCAACGCCATGATCGGCTTTGTCGTGCTCGCGTATGCAATTTACTGGGCCAGCCGCGGCGAAGCAAAGGGAGTAGGGAACAAGGCCGCGTTTCTTTGGCAGAAATTCCCGAAGTTCGTTCTCGGCTTCTTGCTGGTCTCCGTGCTCGCGACCTACGCGTTCTTCAACAAAGAGCAGCTCACGGCCATCGCGAATCTTTCTCGATGGGCGTTTCTTCTCACCTTCGCCGGTGTGGGGCTGCGCACCAATTTCAAGGAAATGCGCAAGCAAGGCCTGCGCCCGTTCGCCGTGGGCGCCATCGGCGAAGTCGTGATTGCCGTTGTTACGCTTGGTTTGGTTGCCGGAGCAGGGAAGCTCTTCGGATTTTAGTTTGCCGTAAGAAAAAGCCGCGAGGGTACGGATCACCTCCTGCCCGTACCCGCGGCTTATTTTCAACGCTCTTTTTTCTTCGTGGGCTCCGTGATCGATTCTCCGTGCCCTCGGTGTTAAATCTTTCTCTCTTACAGTCCCAGCACGGTCACCAATTCACGCACTGACGCCGCCGATTTCTGCAACGCCGCATTTTCTTCAGCGGTCAGCTTGATCTGAACAATCTCTTCGACACCCTTCGCCCCAAGCTTGACCGGCACGCCGACGAACAGTCCCTTGATTCCGTACTCGCCTTCTAGATACACCGCGCAAGGCAGAATCTTTTTTTTGTCCTTCAGAATTGCTTCAACCATCTCCACTGCGGCCGCTGACGGTGCGTAGTATGCGGAGCCGGTCTTCAGCAGGTTCACGATTTCTGCCCCGCCCTTGCGCGTACGATCCACGATAGCGTCAATGCGTTCTTTCGGAAGCAGGTCCGGGAGCGGAATTCCCGCCACGGTCGAGTAGCGCGGCAGCGGCACCATATCGTCGCCGTGCCCGCCCAGCACGAACGAATGCACGTTCTCCACGCTCACCTTGCACTCCATCGCCACAAACGTGCTCATGCGCGCCGAGTCCAGGACGCCGGCCATGCCCATGACGCGATTCTTCGGGAAGCCGCTCACCTTGAATGCCGCATGCGCCATGGCGTCCAGCGGGTTCGTGACCATGACGATGATGCAGTTCGGCGAGTGCTTCACAATCTGCTCGACGACCGCTTTCACCACATCGTAGTTGGCCTTGAGCAAATCGTCGCGGCTCATTCCCGGCTTTCGCGGGAACCCTGCGGTGATCACCACGACGTCGCTTCCCGCCGTCGCGCTGTAATCTCCCGCGGCCGTCGAAATTCCCGTCACGCGGGAATCCGTTCGCGTGATCGGCCCCGACTCCATCATGTCCAACGACTTGCCCGCGGGCGCACCTTCCAGAATGTCCGTCAGCACCACATCGGCGAGCTCCATATCCACGATTCGCTGCGCCGTAGTCGAACCTACAAACCCGCCGCCTACCACCGTCACTTTTTTTCTGCTCATGCCGTTCCCCGTGATCTCCAAAATTCTTCTTCGCGTATCCGTCGAGTTATCTTGCTATTGCAACCAGTTGCATGTTTTCAACAATCGCGGACGCAAACGCTGCCGTTCCTACCTTCGTTGCCCCCGGCATCAGGCGTTCCAGGTCATACGTCACGCGTTTCTGCTGGATCGTTTTCGCGATGCCGTCCTCGATCAATTTCGCGGCTTCGTTCCAGCCCAGGAATTCGAACATCATCGCTCCGGAGAGCATCACCGAGCTCGGATTGATCACATCTTTGTCCGCATATTTTGGCGCGGTGCCATGTGTTGCCTCGAAGATTCCGTAACCGTCACCGATATTCGAACCCGGCGCCATTCCCAGGCCGCCTATCTGCGCAGCGCACGCGTCGGACAAATAGTCGCCGTTCAAATTCGATGTTGCCAGCACGCTGTATTCATCCGCACGCAGCAGCACCTGCTGGAACACGGAATCCGCGATGCGGTCGTTGATCATCAGTTTCTTTTTCCACTGTCCCTTGCCGTGCGTCGCGAAAATCGCCGCCAGCGTCGCCTTCACTTCCTCGCAGATCGTGTTTTTGAAGCTTTCCGTCGCTTGCTCAAGCCCTGGCTCGATCATCTCCGCGTTTTGTTCGACGGAAAGATTCGGATTCTTGTCCAGGTTATCGAGGATCCAGCTCTCTCGCTCCGTCACCGTCTGCGCGCGAAACTCTTCCCGTGCCAGCTCGTAGCCCCAGTCGCGGAACGCTCCTTCGGTGAATTTCTGAATATTCCCTTTGTGCACCAGCGTCACGCTCTGGCGGCCGTTGGCGAGAGCATATTTGATGGCGCGCCGCACCAGCCGCTTCGTGCCGGTCGGCGAAATCGGTTTGATGCCCACGCCGGAGTCCCACCGGATCTGCTTCTTGGTGCCCTTCAGCATCTCGTTGTTCAGAAATTCCAGCAGCTTTTTCACTTCCGGCGTTCCCGACTTCCATTCGATCCCGATGTACACGTCCTCGGTATTTTCTCGGAATATCACCAGATCCATCTTTTCCGGATGTTTCACCGGCGAGGGTACTCCCGCGAAGTACCGCACCGGTCGCTCGCACGAGTACAAGTCCAGAATCTGCCGCAGCGCCACGTTGAGGGAACGAATCCCGCCACCCACGGGCGTCGTGAGCGGTCCTTTGATGGCGATTCGGAAGTCCCGGATCGCCTCAACGGTCTCGTCGGGCAGCCACTGTTTAAAAGTGTTAAACGCTTTTTCACCGGCAAACACCTCGAACCACACCACGCGGCGCTTCCCGCCATAAGCATGTTCCACCGCGGCGTCAAATACCCGGCGTGAAGCCTTCCAAATATCGCGCCCGGTTCCGTCGCCTTCGATAAAAGGAATAATCGGCGCGCCCGGCACCTGCAGTTCCCCACCGCTGTAGCCGATCACCTTGCCGCCGGCGGGAACCGCCTGGCCGTTGTACGCAGTCTTCATGAATCAGGACCTCCCGAGTCTCACTGGCCCGCCGGCGTCGCAGCCACTCAACCGGGGGAACATTAGAAAAGTCAAATCGCGGCGTTAGAACAATCGTGCGACCTAAACGTCAATCGAAGAAGATACCACATCGTAAATGCAGGCGAAAATCAGCGCTCCGAGAGGCGCCGCTCGGCGTTACCGTAAATGCGCTCCCGTTATATACTCGCTCTTGCAAATCATCTCATGCCGCACAACAAAGGAGGGAAGGCCATGATGATTGACTGGAATGCCTACCACAAACAAATCGGCGCAACCCTGGGAGAACTCGCGAAACTCAGCCCGGACACGCTCCGCGGGTATCAAACGCTGAGCGCGGCCAATTCCAAGACCGGCAAGCTCGATGAAAAAACCCGTCAGTTGATCTCGCTCGCGTGCGCGGTCACCACACGCTGCGACGGCTGTATTGTGGTTCACACCGACGCCGCGCTAAAGGCTGGTGCAACAAAGGAAGAAATCGCCGAGTCGCTCGGCGTCGCGGTGGCCATGAACGCCGGCGCTGCGCTCGTTTACTCGACGCGCGTGCTCGACGCGGTGGCAACGAAGACCGCCGCAGCACAGAGCGCCTAGCATCACGCGCCCGCGGCTCAGCTCGCCGCAGGGGAAGGGAACTGCCTCGTAACGAAGGTCTCTAGAACAAGTTCCAGAGGAACTGGTTGTAGACCTCGTGGTGAAACTGCACTTCGGGTGCTTTGACGACCGAACCGAGCTGGCGCGGGCAGCGATCAGCGGCAGCGCGCTTCAATTCAGCATAGCGGCCTTTCACGTCGGCACCGAAGAGCTTGGTGGTCCAGTCGGCTTTCTCGAAGTTGTCAATTGCCGTATAGATGTTGTCCGGCAGATAACGCGGGGCCTGGCGTAGATTTTTGATATTGGCGGTGTCTCCGTCGATGCCGGTCTTGAATATCGAATACATCACCAAATACGGGTTGGCGTCCGGAGCGACGGCCCGCACCTCCGTTCGCATGCTGCGCTCGTTTCCAATGGGTATGCGCACCATCGCGCCGCGGTCCACGGGAGACGCCTTGAGCTGATTCGGCGCTTCAAAATGGGGATCAAGGCGGCGATAGGCGTTGACGCTCGAGTTGAAGATCAGGCAAATATCATTCCCGTGCGTGAGGATGCGGTCCACAAACTCCCAGCCCATCTTGCTGAGTTTTTCTTCGCCCTTCGGATCCCAGAACAGATTCTTCCCGCTCTTGCTGATCGAAACATTGGTGTGCATGCCGCTGCCGTTGACCCCGACAACCGGCTTCGGCAAAAAGCAAGCCGACAGCCCCATGTTGGTGGCTACTTGCCGGCAGACCAGTTTGTATAGCTGGATCTGATCTGCCGCCTGTACGACCTCCCCGTAGCCATAATTGATTTCGAATTGCGACGGCGCGACTTCCGGGTGATCCTTTTCGTTCTGAAAGCCCATGGCGCGCTGCACTTCCGCGGTCGTATCGATAAACGTGCGAAGCGGATCGCCCGGAAGCGAATGGTAGTAACCTCCGGTGTTCACATATTCAAATTTGAGCGTTTCGTAGTAGCGGCGCTCGGCATCGGACCCCTTGAAAAGAAAACCTTCGATTTCGTTGGCTGCGTTTAGCGTGTACCCTTTCTTTTCATGGAGGTCGTTAGCGTAGCTCTTCAGCAGCCCGCGAATGTCCGCTGAGTAAGGTGAGCCGTCCTTGTCGATGACTTCGCCGAACACCAGCACCTTGCCCGGGCCGAACACATCGGCGGGGCCCCAATAGAAGGAGCCCCAGTCCATCGCCAGGCGCAGGTCGCTTTCGCGCTGCGCGGTGAAACCGCGGATCGAGGAGCCGTCAAACGTCAAGTTGTCCCAGCTCTTGATAAGGAACTTCTTGTCGTAGTCCAGCATGTGCAGGCGGCCTTCGAGGTCGCTGAAGAGCACGGTGACGGCCTTGATGCGCTTCTCATCGGTTAGGTACTTGATGCGCTCTTCCTGAATTTTGTTGGGGGCGACGCGGTTCTTGCGCTGCTCTTTGGCCTTGAGGTTCAGTTGCTCCAGTTCGTCGTAAGAAAGGGCAAGGAAATTACGCAACTCGTTCGACATGAATCTCCTCGATTTTCGATGAATTAAAATCTGGCGGTGAAATTTGGGGTAAAAGGTGACAGCCCATCGAGCTGTAGGGTATCGCGCCGCTCCCGTGAGCGTCAAATCGAAAAATCATTCTTTCAAATTCAAAAAACGAATCGAAAGCAGGGCAAATTGTCCTGCTTGTTAGGTTTTGCTACCGGCGCGGAACTCGAACCGCTCCAGGCGCCAGCTAGTCGTAATATTCCTGCCCGAGATGCGTGATCAGGTCTTCGCCCATCATCCAGCGCAACGTGTTCTTTAACTTCATGGACTGGATGAAAAGATCGTGCTCGGGATAGAGTCCCGGGGCCGTCATCGGCGACTTGAAATAAAAGCTCAGCCACTCCTGGATGCCGCGCATTCCGGCGCGTTGTGCCAGGTCGAGAAAGAGGACCAGATCGAGAACGATGGGAGCAGCGAGAATGGAATCGCGGCACAGGAAGTCCACCTTGATCTGCATGGGATAATTGAGCCAGCCAAAAATATCAATATTGTCCCAGCCCTCTTTATTGTCTCCCCTCGGCGGATAGTAATTGATGCGCACCTTGTGGTGCATCTTGCCGTAAAGCATGGGATAAAGTTTTGGTTGCAAAATATATTCCAGGACACTGAGCTTCGATTCTTCCTTGGTCTTGAACGAGCCGGGGTCCTCGAGAACTTCGCCGTCGCGATTGCCGAGAATGTTGGTGGAAAACCAGCCATCGAGGCCCAGCATGCGCGCCTTGAAGCCAGGTGCCAGGATGGTCTTCATCAGAGTCTGGCCGGTCTTGAAATCCTTGCCGCAAATGGGAACGTTGTGCTCCTGCGCAAGCTCCTGAATGGCGGGAATATCCACGGTGAGATTCGGTGCGCCGTTGGCGAAGGGCACGCCGCTGGTGACCGAGGCCCATGCATAGAGCATGGACGGCGCAATCGCCGGATGGTTGGATTTCATCGCCTCGACGAATTTCTCCTGCGTGGAATGCACTTCTTCCGGCCGTACAAAGACTTCCGTTGACCCGCACCAGCAGGTCACCAGGCGGGAGACGCGCTTGGTCTTGCGGAAATTCTCAATATCATCCTTGATTTGCAGGGCGAGCTCGTATTTGTTCTTTCCTTTCTTGATGTTGGGGCCGTCGAGCTTTTTCACGTAGTCGTGGTCGAAGGCAGCCTTCATGGGCTTAATGCCGGAAAGAAACATCTTCACTTTGTCGAGATCCTGCGGGTTTAGGACGCCCGCGTTGGCGGCCGATTCGTAGGCGTTGTCGCGGAAAATGTCCCAACCGCCGAAAACCAGATCTTTCAGACCGCTGAGAGGGACGAATTTTTGGATGAGCGGGGAGCGCCCCTCGGTGCGCTTGCCAAGGCGAATTGTGCCGAGCTGCGTAAGCGAGCCGACGGGCAAGGCTTTGCCTCTGCGGACCAGCTCGACTCCGGCCATGAACGTGGTGCTAACGGCGCCCATGCCCGGCGTGAGAATTCCCAGTTTCCCCTTGGGCGGCGCGATTTTTGCAGGCTTATCCATGCAGCTCCTAAGAAATGACGTGAACGCGAGACTCGCGTCCGCGCCTGGTCCACCGCAGGCCGAAACAAACCAGTAATGATGAGGGAAGTAGCGACGATTTGCAAATTGAGTGAGGTTTTGGTAGCGGTGCAGTTTGAAAGAGTTCGCATGTGCGTCTGCCCCAAATGTAACAGTCTAGTTGACCAACCCAAGAGGTGGTCGTGGTCGGGATGGCGCTACTGCCCGAACGGCTATGTTCTTTACGTCCGAAGTCTTGGGCCTTCGCTGGAGCAGTCGTTCTGGAAGTCATTCCTGAGGGCTTTGGCGAGCAAGGGCGGGGCACCTTACATGGGATTCGTGGTGGCTACCTTCTATTTATTTGTGGGCCTGAGCTTATTAAGAGGCGCACTGGTGGGCGGGACAGGCAGGGCCGGTCCAAGGACTGGTTACTCATGCCAGGGGAAGAGCCTACGGTTTTCTTGCCGTTTGGCTGGAGATCTTCCGTCCTGAAGGAGCCGCACTTCACGTCTCACGCGATATCAACCGCGATAATCGCCGTACCAGAGAGGGGCAAACCGCATGCCCCGGTCGCCGGCCCGGCGATTATGTGGCGTGAAGACGCTTGAGGAGCTGCACCTGGCCCGCATGGTAAACGGCGTGGCAGGTAATACCGAGCACGAGATCGAACCTCGCGGCCTCCTCCAATGGTGACTTGACTCGTCCGGTGGCGATGTCTGCGACGAGGATGGTCAGCCGGCGTTGCTCCTCGTCCACCACTGCCTGGATTTTAGGCCAATCCAAGCTGGTCTGGCCCGGCAGTTCGAACCAGTCGCCGCCTTCCAGCACGAATGGTTCCGCTGGCGTGCCTGAGAGTTGTTCTCGCACAGATCGCGTGCAGTAGGCGTGATGTAGCGCTATCTCCGCGATGGAATGACGCCCCGGTGACGGCCGCCAGAACGCAAACTCATCCGTAACTTCGGCGAGGGCCATCTTCAGATTTGGTCCGTGCCAGGCCTCCGGACCATAACCCTCCTCGATAATCCGCGACAACAAACGCTCACCCAGTCTGACTTGAATTGTGGTCTTGACGCTTGAAGCTGTGCTCATGTCGATCCTCCTATGAATTGAATTCTGATTCTTCACTGACGACCGTTACGCTCCCGCGTAGCGGGCTAACGCATCCGTTTGGTGCGAAACTCGCCTTCGAGCTTCCAGGTCTTGCCGTCTGGAAGCAGCGACTCGCCGGTCCAGTGGAAGGAGTTCGGCGTAATCTCGGTGAACATCCAGCGGGTTGGCGTTCCATCGAGTCGGCCGCCCACCTGGACGATATCCTTGCCACGCCAGCGCCCAATCTGCTCCTCCCGGTGACCTGTGACCGGATTGATCCACGTGATATGCCACGCCTGAATTGCCGGGTCCCACACGCGAAGCGTCGTGCCGTACATGTTGTTGCTCTTGTCCAGGTCTTTCGTACGCTCCGAACGCCGGGGCATGATCCACACGTCCTGGACAGCACGGCCTTCGAGCGCCCACGCGAAGTGAGCCTCGCCCTTGATGCGGCGCGCGGTTACGTCAACTGCCTTGTAATGGCAAACCTCCAGCTCCCAACTGCCGATCAGCCATCCGTAGACATCCAACGATTCGGGAATTTCAGGTGATCGGCCCGAAGACGAAAGCACTTCAAGTAACGAATCTTGCGTTATCATTGGGTTCCTCCGGATCGTTTATAATTCACCTGGAGACTTTGACACTTGGGGAAAATTGCTACCAAGATCCTGGCCAGCGGGAGCGGCTGGAGCGTACGCGACGCCGTCTGCACTTCGGGTCCGCACGACCGACCCTACGAGGAGCAGCACGACTCGTTCACGATTGCGGCGGTCATCGAGGGATCTTTCCGCTACCGTGCGGGGCGTGATTCGGAGGTCATGTCGCGGGGTGCGTTGCTGCTCGGCAACTGCGGGCGGTACTTTGAGTGTGGGCACGAACATGGCACGGGTGACCATTGCGTCTCGTTCCACTACACGCCGGAATTCTTCGAACGGTGTGGCGCGATGGGTGCTTTCCCGGTGCATCGCGTTCCGCCACTGACAGCACTGACACCGTGGCTGGTCGAGACGCGGCTCGTGGTTCAAGCGCCGGAAAGAGCAGCCATCGAAGAACTGGCGCATGGTCTCGTCGGCGCCGTCCTAGGCGTCTTGGGAAGGAACGGGGAAGTAAGCCGCGCGGCTACAGCTGCGGACGAGCGGCGGATTTCAGCAACGCTCCGTTTCATCGAAGCGAATCTTGCAGAGCCACTGCCGCTGGCGCAACTGGCCTCCACTGCCAAGATGAGTGAGTTTCATTTCCTTCGCGTGTTCAAGCTGGTCACCAGCGTGACCCCGCACCAATACATTCTGCGTGCGCGGCTGGGCGAAGCGGCAGTGCGGTTGAAGGCGAGTGCGGATGACGTGCTCGAGATTGCGCTGGCCGCGGGATTCCAGGACTTATCGAATTTCAACCACGCCTTCCGAGCCGAATTCGGCGCCAGCCCACGGATCTACCGCCTACAAACGCGCGGCAGCGCGTAGCAAACTCTGATCGAACCGTTTGTGATTGATTCCGGTCTTATTCGCTAGCTGCGGCTAAGGCGAATCGAGCCGTCGCCCGTGTGGATGGTTAGCGGCTGGCCGCCACCGTTCAGCTTGCCGTGAAGCTTGGAATTGCTAAAGGCGCCTTCGACAGTGACAGGGAAGCCCAGGCTGATACGGCCGTCGTTAGTGCTTGCGTCGATATCCGCTTGAAGTTCGTTGGGGAGGACGAGGTCCACGCTGCCATCCCCGGTATGGATGCTCCACCCGGAGACGAGTTTCGATCCAGGCAGCACACGGGCGTCGATGCTCCCGTCGCCGGTCTTGATATTCAGGGCGTCGAAGCGGCCGTCAATCTTGATGTGCCCGTCGCCAGAGGTGGCGTCGAGTTTCCCGTCGATATTGCGAGCATCAATGTGGCCGTCACCTGTGCGGAGGCGCACGTCTCCCTTTGCGCCTTCGAGCGTGATGCTCCCATCCCCGGTGTCGATGTTGGCATCGCCGCTGACGGCCTGGGCTCGTACCGAACCGTCGCCTGTATGAATCCTCACGGCTCCATTGACCGTCTGAGTCTCGACCGAGCCATCGCCCGTGTCTACGTTCAGATCGGCGTCCTTGGGCATGCGAACTTCAATACGAATATTGCGGTGATTTATGCCAAACGATATGCCCCAGCGGCTGCTCACGCGGGCAATGAGCCGCACGCGGGCGCCATCCTGTTGGGATTCGATGTGCAGATTCTTGTCGATCTTGTAGCCCTCGTAATCCACGATAAATTCCACCTGTTTGGTGTCACTCGTGGAAATGTGGACGCTGCCGTCATTTGTCTCGACGGTGACATTTGGGCGTCCCGAAATAGGGTAAGACTTGGTCCATTCCTCGGCCTGGGCACCTGGGGTCAAAACAGTAAGGGCCAACAAGGCCGTTGAGGTGACGCCGAGGCGGCTTGCGGTCACGCGGATGGTGGACAGATTCATAGTCAAAAACCTCCATCAATGGCTTGTTGACCGAATATACGACAGGGGCGCAAGAAATGTTCATTATTCTAGTACCAGGATGGCTCTCCAGTAGAGACGTTCAGCGGTCGAGAGTTTCAGGGTGACCGCGCCTCAGCCTAGTGAGTTCCCCGGGCGGCCTGCTTCTTGCGTGTGGAACCCGGCTTGGGGCGCAAGGCGGCAAGAAACAGTTCGGGGGGCAGGGTATTGATGACATCTTGATTCTCGAGCCAGCCCCGGCGAGCCATGGTCACACCGTAACGGATAAAAGCAAGATTCGTCGTGTTATGCGAGTCGGTGGAAATGACTACCTTAACGCCGCGCTCCTTGCACATGCGGAGATGGACGTCCTTGAGGTCCAAGCGATCGGGATAGGAATTGCACTCCATCGCCACATTGTATTTCGCGCAAGCCTCCAACACTTTTTCCATGTCGTAGTCGAAGGGATCTCGCCTCAGGAGCAGCCGGCCGGTGGGGTGCGCAATGATCTGGGTGTAGGGATTCTCAATCGCGGCGAGCATGCGCTCGGTCATGGCCCCACGGTCTAGATTCATATAGGAATGAACGGAACATACAACGACATCGAGTTGGGCCAGCAGCTCGTCGGAATAATCGAGGCTGCCGTCTTTAAGAATGTCCACCTCGGCACCCGCGAGAACTCGGATGCCCAGGCCTTTCTCGTTGGCGGCGTGAATCCTCTTGATATGCGCGACCATGCGTTTCTCGTCTAAGCCATTGGCCACGGTGACAGCTTTGGAGTGGTCGGTAATGGCAATGTACTGGTGGCCAAGCTGGCGCGCTGCTTCCGCCATTTCTTCGATGGAATTCTTCCCGTCGCTCGCGGTGCTGTGCATCTGAAGATCGCCCTTGATGTCCTTGAGATCGAGCAGATGCGGGAGCTGGTGCTTTTCCGCGGCGGCGATTTCGCCCGTGTTTTCGCGCAGCTCAGGGGGAATGTAATCGAGCTTCAGCTTGGCGTAAATTTCTTCCTCCGTGCGGCCGGCGACACGTTTTTCCCCCTTGAGCGTGGCGAGCGCGTATTCATTGAGGGTGTAGCCCATATCGTTCGCGCGACCGCGCAAAGCAACATTGTGCTCTTTCGAACCCGTGAAATAGAGCAAAGCGGCGCCGAAGTTCTCCTTTTCGAGCAGACGCACATCAACCTGAAGGCCATTTCCAAGAGTAAAGCTCACTTTGTTTTCGCCGTGCGCCAGCGTCTGCTCGATGCCGGGAAATTCAAGAATATGTTTGGCAAGCGCGTCGACGTGTTTTTGCGAAGTATGGCCGTCGGCGAGCGTGACCAGAAGATCGAGGTCGCCGACAGTTTCTTTGCCGCGGCGCAGCGAACCCGCGGGCGTGACGCTCTCTGCCGCTTTGCCCCCTTTTTGGATGTGCGCAACGATGGCTACCGCTGCGGATTCCGCGTCATGGATGTGGAAGCGGCCCGTGGTTTTCTTGAAAACTTCCACGGCCTTGAGGATGTTCTGCTCGCTTTTCTCCCCGAAGCCTGCAAGGTCGCGGAGCTTGCCGGCCTTGGCGAGTTTTTCAACGTCGGCAACAGTTCCTGCTTTGAAGGTTTTCCAGAGGAAAGCCACCTTTTTGGGGCCGAGCGACTGGAGCTGCAACAAGTCGAGAATCGTGGCTGGATACTTTTTCAGCAGCTTTTTGCGCATGCCGTAATCTCCGGTTTCGACGATCTCTTTGAGATGTTCGGCCATGCGGTCGCCGATTCCCGGCAATTGGGTAAGTTTTTCCGGGTCGTTCACGAGGCTGGCGACGGATTCGGGGAGGCCATCGATCAATTCAGCGGCTTTTTCATAGCTGCGATAGCGACCGATGATGGCGCCGTCGATTTCGAGGAGTTGCGCGGTTTCGCGAAGGATGCGGGCGATAGCTTTGTTTTCCATGAACGGATTATAAGGCCGGAGGCCGCGGCGGCGCACGGGGTAGGGAAGGCTGCCCGGAAAAACAAAGGGCCGGCAGGTGGACGCCTCCCGCCGGCCGAATGAGGCCTGCCGATCAATTACTGGGTTTCGCCACGTTCGCCGCCTGGGGACCTTTCGGTCCCTGGACTATCTCGAACTCGACCGGATCGCCCTCCTGAAGAGTACGGTAACCATCACCCACGATCGCGGAATAATGAACGAACACATCCGGTCCATCATCTCGCCCGATGAAACCGTAGCCTTTTGAGTTATTAAACCACTTAACATTTCCTTGCACTTCGTTCTACCTCCGTATCAAATTCAAACGTTCCGACCACAATGCCCGTTCCCCAACGCCGTGCACTGCCACGAGCATAAATTGGCCGGAGTGTATCAGAACCAACCGGCGAGTCAATAGAGAAAGTGCATTTTATGAAGGAAAAATGCAGGTTTTGTCAGCAATTAATCGATTTAGTCGCGCCCTCGATCTTACGATCCCCGGGCGGAAAGAAAGGAAAAATAGTAGAGAAGTCCGGCGATCGTTTTGGCGTCGCGCAGCTTTCCGCGACGAATCATCCGTTTCAATTGAGTGGGAGTGAACGGGCGGGAGGTAATTCGTTCGTCAACCTCGGGCCGTGCATCTCCACTGGTAAGTTCTTGAGCGAGGAGAATATACATTCTTTCCTCAAGAAATCCCGGTGTTGGAAATACGTCCAGGAAAACACGGAGACGACGTGCACGGTAGCCCGTTTCCTCGATCAGTTCGCGGACGGCCGCGCGCCTCGGACTCTCGCCAGCCTCCATCCGCCCAGCCACGAGTTCCCACAGGAACCGGCGCGTGGCATGGCGGTATTGGCGGATCAGGAGGATGCGACCGTCGGGCAGCACAGGGAGGACGACCACCGAACCGGTATGTGTAATAACTTCCCGGGTGGTACGAATCCCCCCCGGTTCTAGAACTTCATCGCGGCGCACGCCGAAGACGGGCCCTTGATAGATGGTTTTGCTCTCAAGGATCTTAGCGATGCTGGGTTTTCGAGCAGGTGATTTGGTCACGAACGTTCCTTTGCAAATTTCTCCGGAGGACATAATACCGGGAAACTGAAATTTAGCTAGCGCATGTCGCGAGTGTGAAACCACCATGAGATATAGCGCTCGAATTGATTGACCATGAGTGGTGCGCCTATACTTGGCGCACGGATTAAAGATGCGCCTCCCCTCGACGAGGGCGCATGCTTGAATTGCAGGGAATAGAGGCAAGAGCTCAAACGAATTTATGGCGATCAATACCATTATTGTGGATGATGAGAAGCCCGCGCGGGATGAGCTGGCATTCCTGCTCAAGGGATTTCCCGAGGTGAACGTAATCGGGCAGGGGAAGAACGGCGTCGAGGCGGTGGCGCTGATTAAGGAACATTCGCCCGATCTGGTATTTCTGGACGTGCAAATGCCGGGGCTGGACGGGTTCGGCGTGCTGAAAAAACTCGTCGAGCGAAAAGTGAAAGTTCCACACGTAGTTTTCGCGACCGCGTTCGATCATTACGCCGTGCAAGCCTTCGATGTAAATGCCGTTGATTACGTATTGAAGCCGTTCGACAAGGCGCGAATCGCGAAAGCGATTACGCGGGCCCGCAAGGCCCTGGATACGCAGACGACGACGGCTGACCGTCTGGAGCAACTCGTGAACCAGCTGGGAGCGTCGAGGCTGGGGACCCAGCCCGTGAAACTGCTGGTGAACTCGCAACAAAAATTGTTGCTGGTGGATTCCGAGGATGTAATCTTCGCCACGATTGACGGCGGATCGATTTCGGTGCACGCGCGGGAGCTCGAAGGGACGTCAAACTACCGGACGCTCGAGGAAATGCACGCCGCGCTCGATTCGGAAGCGTTCTGGCGACCTCACCGCTCCTATCTCGTGAACATTCATAACATCAAGGAAGTAGTTCCCTGGTTCAAAGCCAGCTACATGCTGAAGATGAATGACAAGAAGCAAACAGAAATTCCCGTCAGCCGCGCGCAAACCAAACGCCTGCGCGAGCTCTTTAAGCTGTAATGCTTGGAAACCCGCATGGACAAGAACTGTCCGAGTCTCGAGCCAAGTACTCATCCCCAAGGGGAAACGAAAAGGGTGCTCCTTAGGCTAGTTGTTTTCATCCTCCTGTTTAACACGATCCATTTGCTGGCACTGTTGCTGCATCCAATGGGCGCGCACAGATTCTTCTGGAATTTAGTCCTTGGGGCGTTAGCGGCTTATGTGGTTCTTCAGCTCTTACCGCCACATCTCAAAGAGAAGTCTCCCAAGGCTGAGCATCGCGCAAGCTATTCAAGCTCTGAGTAAGCAGGGACCTCGTTGCAAGAGAAAAATTCCCTTGCAAAGCGCCGCCAATCTGGCATCAAAGCTTGTTGGGCAGGTTGTGGCCACACAACTTGCCCTTTTTCTTTTTCTCTGCGACCTCTCTGTCCCGGACCCTGTGCTCTCTGGTGTTAAGTCTTTATCCCTTCTTTCAACCTTGAGCTTTTGACGAGGATGCCCCGGGTTTAGTTGAAACTTGAGAAAAAGAAGCAGCGGCTCTCGCCCGAACTCGGTTAGAGTTCGGGTTGAGAATCCCTTTTAAAGGAGAGAGCCGCCGTGAGAAACAATT
>JACXTT010000408.1_pt1 | contig 72415 bp, 63 predicted proteins | sample 9270951 | NCBI WGS metagenome assembly JACXTT01 (sample SAMN15532306, study PRJNA645909) | rock metagenome | isolation source: weathered quartz diorite | place: Puerto Rico | collected 2017-06-21
CCGGTGCCGATACCTGCCAGCTGTTTAAAGCCGCGGGTATGCTCGCGTATGAAATCCCGCATCTCGTTCCAGGTTTCTTCGTTGTCCTGGTTATCCAGTATACGGATGGTACCGATATTAAACGACTTAGAAGCCATGAGCTGACCCGTTGAAAACAGGGAAAGCTCGGTACTGCCGCCACCAACATCCACGTAAAGGTAGTTTTTACTTTTATCGATGTTTTGATCGGCATGACTGGCGTAGATCACTTTGGCTTCTTTGGAGCCATGGATGATCTCCAGGTCGATATTTGCTTCCTGTTTGATCAGTTTGGCCACCTCTTCCCCATTCTCAGCTTCGCGCATGGCCGATGTGGCATAAGCCAGATAATCTGTCACTTTATAAACATCCATCAGGTTGCGGAAAGCCTGCATGGCCTTTAACAGATCATTGGTTTTACGTTCAGAAATATGGTGCTGTATAAACGCGTCGTCGCCCAGGCGTAAGGGCACCCTGATCAGGGTATTCTTTTTAAAAGAAACTGAACCATTGTTTTCAATAATGTCAGCAATCAAAAGCCTCACGGCGTTTGAACCGATGTCTATAGCAGCGTATCTCAATTTATTTATTTTTAGCTTTTAGATAATTATATATTTCAATCTGCGCTCGATGCGATTCGGCAGAGTGTGTTTTATGATATTTGTTATTATTATGACTGTTTATTTCGCGGGCTTTAGTATTATCATGCAGCTGAATATCAATAATATCCCTGATCTCTTTGCGTAACTGCTCATCATATACCGGGAAACCCACTTCAATACGGTTATCAATATTACGGGTCATGAAATCGGCCGATGTAAGATAAATCTGTTCATTACCGCCATTGCAGTAAATATGTACACGGGCATGCTCCAGGTATTTATCGACAATACTGATCACCTCAATATTTTCACTATAGCCTTTCACCCCGGGTATCAGGCAGCACATCCCGCGAATGATCATCCTGATTTTTACCCCTGCATTGCTGGCCTGGTATAGTTTATTGATCAGGTCCTCATCGGCAAGGCTGTTCATTTTTAATATCATGTAAGCCTTTTTACCTGCCTTGGCATTTTTGATCTCGGTATCGATCAGCTTATAAATAGCCGGTCTGGAGTCAATTGGCGATACTATTAAATTCTTCAGTCCTTTTGGTAAGGCATTTCTATACAAAGCTCTAAAAACCACTACCAGGTCACCGGTAATTTTAGGGTTAGCTGTAAATAGCGTATGGTCGGCGTATATACGGGCTGTTTTCTCGTTGAAGTTACCGGTTGACAGACAAGCATAGTAAGCCAATCTCCGTTTTTCGATCCGGGTAACCAGGCATATTTTGGAGTGCACCTTATAACCAGCCACACCATATAACACATTTACCCCCTCCTCTTCCAGCCTGTTACTCCAGAAAATATTATTCTGCTCATCAAACCGTGCCCGAAGCTCAACCAGGCAGTTCACCTTTTTGCCATTTTTGGCCGCATTTATCAGGGCATGTATCACCTGCGAGTTTTCGGCAAGGCGATACACGGCAATACTGATCTCCCGCACTTTGGGGTCAATAGCCGCTTCGCGTAAAAAATGGACGATATAATCATATGACTGGTAAGGCGTACTAACCAGGTAATCGCGCTTAGCAATCAACCCGATCAAACTTTTACCAAATGAGAGATCGCCAACCGGCAAAGGCGGATATTTAGGGTATTCCAACTCAGGTCGCCCCACGTTGGGGAACGAGATGAAATTTTTAAAGTTGTGATACCTGTTGCCGGGTATCAGGCTTTCACCATGCAGCCCCATCCTGTTCACCAGGTATTTTAACATATCCAATGGCATATCGCTATCATACAGCAAACGCATTGGCTTCCCTTTTTTACGTTTTTGCAAGCTTTTGGATAACGAGTCAATAAACTTTTCGCTTACTTCCTTATCCAGATCGAGCTCCGCGTCGCGGGTAAGCTGTAAGGAATAGGCTTCGATGGTATCGTGGTTAAAAATGAAGAATATATCCTCCAAACTGTACCTGATGATATCATCCAGCAGGATAATGAACTTCAGGTTGTTGGTTTCGGGCAGGGTTATAAACCTCGATAGATTATCCGGGAACTCAATAAGGGCAAATTTGGTTTTATTATTCTTGGTTAATTTTACAAAAAAGTAAATGGCCCTATCCCGCAGCTCAGGCAGCGGCATGCTATCATCCAGCATGATGGGTACCAATGTAGCCAGTAGCTTTTCCCTGAAATAGGTTTTAACAAAGGCGCCACGTGTTACGTTAAGCTGCTTATCGTTCAGCAAAAATATCTTTTCTTCGGCCAGCTCCTTTACAATAATGTTTTCGTAAAGATTATTGAATTTGCGCTCTTGCTTTACAACAATATTTTTGATTTGGTTAAGTATCTTTTTGGGATTGTAACCCAGTATTTCTTTTGATTTTTCGTTCAGGTTGGCCAGGCGGCTCATGGTGGCTACCCGTACCCGATAAAATTCGTCAAGATTGGATGAAAATATAGCTAAAAACCTTACCCGCTCAATTAGCGGAACAGTTGGGTCGGCAGCTTCCTGCAAAACCCTATCGTTAAAATATAACCAACTTATTTCTCTGTTTATTAAGGGAACCTGTTTATCCATATAAATTGCCCCGCCGGGGCTCACTTTTACAAAACTGCTTATTTATTTGTTAACTTAATATTAACTCATTAGTATTTAACGAGTTTTTATTCACACGAAGTTCATGGGTCATAGTTCATAGATGATAGATAGTAGTTTATGGCTGTATATTAATTATAAAGATTGATATATTCAATAAACTCTAAGGCATGAACTATATTTTATCAACCATAATCAAGCTTACACGATGAACTATCATCTATGAACTATATACTATGAACTATGTTTCCAATACCTTAGTTTTGTGAACATTTATAAAACCATTTACTTATGCCAACATTTGATATAGTAAGCAAGATAGACGGACAAACGCTTGACAACGCTATCAATACCGCAAAAAAAGAAATTTTGAACCGTTATGATTTTAACGATTCAAAAAGCACTATCGACCTGGATAAAAAAACCAACGAGATCACGATTGTTACCGAAAACGATATGCGTTTAAAAGCTATCCAGGACTCCATCATCAGCCGTATGGTAAAACAACACCTGGACTCCAACGCTCTGGACTTTGGTAAAGAACAATACGCATCGGGCAATATGATCCGCAAAGAGATCAAAGTAAAGGAAGGCATCGATAAAGAAGCGGCCAAAAAGATAGTCAAAAAGATAAAAGACAGCGGTCTTAAAGTTCAGGCTTCCATCATGGACGACCAGGTGCGTGTACAGGGTAAGAAAATTGATGACCTACAGGCGGTGATTAGTCTGTGCCGCGGTGAAAACTTCGGTCAGCCACTGCAGTATATTAATATGAGGGACTAATTTGACACCTACGGCCCTGTCATTCTGGGCCCGTCGAAGGATCGCGCGCAGAGGCCTACCCACCACGCTTCGACAAACTCAGTGTGACAGATTCCATAAAACGAGAAAGAGCCGCAATTTGCGGCTCTTTCTCGTTTATATTATTCGAATAACAGGACTATCCTGCTACTTCAACTTCTTTAACTTCATTAGGACGGCCGTTTTTAAATGCCTTACGTGGCGACAAGCCCAGCAATTCAAACATAGCCATATCGGTGTCAAATGATGGGTTTGGCGTGGTCAATAATTTCTCACCCGCGAAAATAGAATTGGCACCAGCCATAAAACAAAATGCCTGCTCAACTACGCTCATTTCTGTACGACCTGCTGATAAGCGAACTACTGTTTTTGGCATAATGATACGGGTAGTAGCTATCATGCGCACCATATCCCAAACGGATACTCTTGGCTGATCGGCCAGTGGTGTACCTTGTACTGGCACCAAGGCATTGATTGGTACTGATTCCGGATGTTTAGGCAGGTTTGATAATGTTTTGAGCATGGATATACGATCCTCTACAGTTTCGCCCAAACCGATGATACCACCGCTGCACACCGTAATTTTGGCTTTGCGTACATGCTCCAGCGTCTGCAGGCGTTCATCATAGGTACGGGTAGTGATGATGCGCTTATAATCTTCCTCAGAAGTATCTAGGTTGTGATTGTAGGCATATAGACCTGCATCGGCCAAGCGTTGAGCCTGGCTTTCGGTAAGCATCCCCAAGGTGCAGCAAACTTCCATATCCAGGGAATTAACCGCTTTTACCATGTCAATCACCTTGTCAAAGTCGCGATTGTCACGAACTTCGCGCCAGGCAGCACCCATACATAAACGCGAAGCGCCACCGGCTTTAGCTTTTTCGGCGGCGGCAATTACCTCGTCTTTAGGCATTATAGCATGTACATCAACACCGGTATTGTAACGTGCTGCTTGCGGGCAATAAGCACAATCTTCGGAGCAACCGCCTGTTTTTATCGAGATCAGCGAACTGATCTGCACTTCGGCATAGTCCTTATTTTCACGGTGTATGGTTGCGGCCTTGTAAACAAGGTCAAGCAGTGGGGTATGGTATATTTCAGCAATTTCTTCTTTAGTCCAATTGTATCTTACCTCTGTCATTTCTGTTATGATTTTGATGGGTCAAATTTAGAATAATTAGTGAATATTGTCTTGAACCAGAATTTATAGAATTAAAGAATTTACAGAATCTTAGCCATAATTTTTAATTTCCCCTTAGTAATTCAGAATAACTCACTCACCAGCAATCACTTTCCAAAATCACTAATTCACTAACTCAATAATTCACTAATTAATCCTAGTGGTGCAACAAAAGCTTTGTAGCCAGCCAAAGCGGTAATAAAAAGCCTATACAATCTGTAAATGTTGTAATAATGATAGACGATGCCACAGCAGGATCGATACCTACCCGCTTTAATATCAACGGGATAGACGCGCCTGTTAAACCGGCAATAATCAGGTTACCCGTCATGGCTAAAAACAATACCAGTCCCAACATCGGGTTGGCATCATAGAAAAAAGCCACCGTAAAAACAATCAAACCATTGGCTGCGCCGTTGATCATACCTACCAAAAACTCTTTCAGCACCGTATTATAGGCCTGTTTATCGCTCAGATCATTCAGCGAGATACGCCTTACCGTTACCGCAAGAGCCTGTGTTGCAGCGTTGCCGCCCATACCCGCGATAATGGTCATATAAGCCGAAATAATGGAAAGCTTGGCTACCGTTGAATCGAAATTACGAATGATGGATGCCGCCAGGAAGGCGGTACCCAGGTTAATCACCAGCCAGGGCAATCGGCTTTTTACCGCGTCTTTCCAGTTACCGCTCAACTCTTCATCCTCAGATACACCCGATATTTTCAGGATGTCCTCAGTATTTTCTTCTTCCATTACATCGATGATGTCATCTACCGTAATGCGTCCCAGCAGTTTCATGTGTTCATCAACCACCGGAATATTGGTGAGGTTATATTGCGATATTAAACGGGCTACTTCTTCCTGGTCAACATCAGCCTTTACATATACAAAGGTGGTTTGCACCAGATCGCTGATTCGCGCGTCGGCTTTGGCCTTGATGAGCTTTTTGATAGAGAGTATGCCCTTTAACGTAGCCGCATCATCAACTACGTAAATGGTATATAACTCCTCCATCTCTTCAGATTGATGGATGATCTCGTCGAGCGCGTCCTTTTTATCCAGATTAATATTCACCCGGATAACATCGGAGTTCATCAAACCACCGGCCGTATCTTCCTCATAACTCAGCAAGGCCCGAATACTGCTGGCATCCTCCTGGTCAATATCCTTCAGGATCTCATGCTGTTGCTCTTCATCCAACTGCGAGATAATATCGGTGGCATCGTCATAATCCAGCTCTTCTACAATCTCGGTACGTTTCTCCGGATCAAGATTCACCAGCAGTTCTTCTGGATGATGCTCTTCATCCATTTCCGAAATTACTTCCGATGCAATGTCTGTCGGCAGGATATTGATGATGCGTTCTTTGGCTTCCTGCGGAAGTTTTTCAAACAGTATGGCAATCTCAGAGGCATGGTATCCCTGCAGAACTTTCTCTAACTCAACGTCATCGCTTTCCAGAGCGGCTTTTATGCGGAGCAGGTCGGTTTTATCGATTTCAAAAGATTGCATATTCCGACTAAAATAGTCATTTATGCCGGGAATTATAGAACCAAGAGTAAGGAAAAGAAAGTCAGTTTTTTAAACCAGAGACAAGAATCAAGAGCCAAGAGTCAAGACAGAAAAAAACACCTTTATCTTGATTCTTGGCTCTTGACTCTTGCATCTTACAAACTGTGGTCATATTTCGCTGTAGCGCCACTTACCTTACTGATTTTAAACAAGGTTTGCTCAACCTGGGTTTTGCGAATGGAAACCTGTATACAGCAATCGTTATCAAATTGCTGGCTGAGAATGGCGAGGCTATCGTCTTTAATAATACGCATCACATCATTCATCTGCAGATAATCAAAAGTGATGGTATAAATATCGTTAACTGTTTTATGTATAATGGTTGCCTGGTTCAAAGCTTCTTCTGTTGCTACCTTATAAGCGTTGATTAAGCCGGGAACGCCTAACAAAGTACCACCAAAATAACGAACGACCACAACTACCAAGTTCGTCAGATCACGAGATAGCAACGTATTGAGTATAGGCCGACCGGCGGTACCGGAAGGTTCGCCATCATCATTAACCCTGAATACACCCCTATCTATACTTAAACGCATGGCCCAGCAGTGGTGATTCGCTTTGGGATGCCCTGCTTTTAAACCGGCGACAATACCCTTAATATCATTCTCTGAGTTGATTGGATAAGCGTAAGCCAGGAATTTGCTGCCCCGATCGCGGAATATACCTTCAGTTGGTTTCTCTATAGTTTTATAAGTATCGTCAAAAAGCATTTTTTCAAGCGGAAAGTGGAAGGCTTAAAGCAGAAAGCTAAAAACCGACAACTCATTTAAAAATTCAAATAATTCACTAAATCACTAACTCAGTAATTCAATAATTAATTAAGAAACCCCAAAGTTTGCGGAAAATAAATGACCACAATGGCCAGCACGGCTACTACAATACCAATTTTATTGAGTGTACTCAGCTTCTCCTTGAATATAAATATCCCAATAAATGTACCTACTATTATTACACCAATATTCATGGATGAGAACACAGCCGACGGACTATTGGCCAAAGCCTGGTGAGCTTTTAAGTAAAACAAAATATTGCCAAAATTGGCTATACCCAATATCCACCCGATAAGGATATGTGGCCAGGAGAATTTTGTTTTTTTGGTGGCCACCTGGTAAATAAGTCCGATCATGGATAGTACAAAGGCTAGTATGAAAATCACAAAAATGGCCGAAGTGAAGGGCACTTTATTAATCTTGGTTATCTGTTTTAAAAGCACATCAATAATACCAAACCCTAAAAAAACAATAAGTAGATAGATCCAGGAGGTTTTGGCGGCTTTATCCCTTGAGGTTTTTTGCCATGGTATGGAGCATATGATAGCAATAAAAGCCAATACAATGCCGATGATCTTCACCGTATCCTTAGCTTCATTAAATATAAAAAACGCCGCGAAAATGGGAATGAATAATGAAAGCCGTTGCGCCACATCGGTACGCACAATGCCAGCCAACCTTACAGACGAGGCCATGATAACAAACAGCGATGGAAATAAGACCCCGAGCGCTATGTAATTATAGATCGGCGCATCGCTCAAACTAATGAAAAGTTGCGGTTTAAAAAACAGCCAGGTAAGCAATATAGCCATAGAGTAGTTCCAGGTGATGGCCTGAAATACATCTATATGATAGCGTTTGGCCAGTTTCAATAACACAGAAACTACAACGCTACAGCAAATACTTAAAAAAACGTAGAGCATTATATAATTGGTTGATGATATATTATCTGCAGACGATCATTGCCCGATGATAATTCTTCTGCAATTATACCGGTTATTTGCGGGGCTTTTATGCCCTTTTTTAAAACAGTTTTTCCGGTGAATACGCGGGCCTCGTCCCAAAGACCAGCTTCTATAAAACTTTCCAAAGTGCGCGCGCCACCTTCAATAATAACCGACTGGATATCCTGCAGGTATAACTGGTATAAAATATACTGAGGTACATAACGGTCAAAATCTTCAAGGGCTATGTATTTATTTTTGCCGTCCACATCAAATTTAACCGCATTAAATATGAATGTTTCTACAGACTGATCAAATACATTCAGACTTTTATCAAGCTCCAGTCGCCTGTCAATCACTACCCGTTTGGGCGATTTACCCTCTCTGTATCGCACATTCAATTTGGGGTTGTCAATAGCGACTGTGTTTTTACCGACCAGTATAGCATCTTCTTCACTGCGCCATTGGTGCACCAGCCTGCGTGATTCTTCACCGGTGATCCAAAGTTGGCTATTATCGTCAGGGGCAAAAAAGCCATCTTTGGTCTGCGCCCATTTTAATATAATATATGGCCGGTGCTTTTGTATCCGTGTAAAAAAACGGCGGTTAAGCCATAGACATTCTTTTTCCAGCACACCCACTATAACCTCTATACCGGCGGCCTTTAACTTGGCTATCCCCTTACCATCTACCTGTTCAAAGGTATCGCGGCAGCCCACTACCACTTGTGGTATCTGATGTTTGATGATCAGATCGGCACAGGGTGGAGTTTTGCCATAATGCGCACAGGGCTCTAACGAAACATATATGATAGATTGCTTTAGCAATTCCGCTGCATTTTCAAAACGGGAGATCACCTGGGTAATGGCGTTCACTTCGGCATGGGCCTCGCCATATTTTTGGTGATAGCCTTCGCCTATTATTTGATCATCATGAACTACAACTGCCCCAACCATCGGGTTTGGACTTACCTGCCCGGCACCCAATTGTGCAAGCTCCAGGCAGCGCTGCATATATTTTTCATGTTTAAGCATGCTGCAAAAGTAGCTTTTATGTTACTTTGTTGCATGATTACGATAAAGGATGTTTTTGAAGATTACAAACAGCTGAACAATATTTACGATAGTACGGAAACAGAAGCCCTTACTTTATTGGTCATTAGCGAAATAAGCAAGCTATCAAAGGCATCCATCAAAGCTTTCCCGGAGCGGGAATTAAGCACAGACCAAAGTGAACAACTGAAAGCCATGCTCACCCGCTTACAAACCGGCGAGCCTGTACAATACATTTTAGGTGAAACTGAATTTTATGGCTTACCCTTTAAAGTAAATCCATCGGTATTGATTCCCCGTCCCGAAACAGAAGAGCTGGTAGAATGGATACTAGAAACCTGCGGTGGACTTTTTGCCGAAAACAGCAAACATTTTACAGGCAACATTCTTGATATTGGTACAGGTAGTGGCTGCATAGCTATTAGTGTTAAAAAGAACCTGCCAAATGCCCGGGTTTCGGCCGTTGATATATCAGAAAGCGCACTACAAACAGCAAGTGACAACGCCAGCTTGAATAAAGCAGACGTTCATTTTATTCATAGTGATATATTGAACTGGCAGGCTCAAACGGCAAATTTTGACTTGTACAATTTAATAGTCAGTAATCCTCCATATGTTACACTTCTTGATAAAAAACAAATGCATGCTAATGTAACAGATCATGAACCCCACAGCGCTTTGTTTGTACCAGAAGATGACCCCTTATTATTTTATCATACTATTGCCGATTTTGCACTGACTAAATTGCCTGCAAATGGTTTGTTATTTTTTGAGATCAACGAGAATTACGGCAGTCAGACCGTTGAAATGCTCAAAAAAAAGGGGTTTATCGACATTATTTTAAAACAAGATATGAGTGGCCGGGACAGAATGATAAAAGCCGCAACCAGATAAGTGGCAGCGGCTTGTTGACCAGAAATAACCCTGGGTTTTTATTTAGTAACAGTTAATTAGGGGTATTTAGTTGTAGTTGATCTGCTGGATCATTTTATAATGCCCGTACCGGCTGAGATCGCTGTTGACGGCAACCTTGAGTTTAAATTTATTTATCTCAAATATCAGTTTCTTTTTTACTGATGGTAATTCGTCATCCATCAAAACGCTCAATTCATTTTCGGCTTCTATAATTGTAGCTACCGAAGACCGGAACACCTGATCGTTAATACAATATAATTGTTCAACCACGCCATCATAGCGCTCTAAAAGTACCTGAAGCATGTATGCATTAATTTTCGAATAGTTACCCAAATCGTCAAACAACTCCTTTAACTCGTTTAATTCTTCTATATAATCTAACATGGTATTAATCTTTAATTAATCATATGCAAGCTAAATGCCGAAACATACTTAAACTCAGTACCATGTGTGTTAATTAAATTTCATAAAACAAGCTGGGCAAATCCCGCCACAATCGGGGAATTACCATACCATCCAATCGGACAGCATCAGCTCAACTCCGCGGATGAAACTGGCTGATAGTACTTTTGAGATACTCACGATCAAGATGCGTATATATTTCGGTAGTTGTTATACTTTCATGCCCCAGCATTTCCTGTACAGCCCGTAAATCAGCGCCCCCTTCTACCAGATGCGTGGCAAAAGAATGCCGGAAAGTATGCGGACTGATAGCTTTATTTAGTCCAATGCGCGCGGCCAGTTCTTTGATCAGCAGAAAAATATAAACCCGGCTTAATCTGGTACCACGCCGGTTCAGGAAAACAATATCCTCCTCGCCTTTTTTAATAGTTGTATGCACCCGTACCTGCTCAATCCATATTTTAAGCGCTTTAATGGCTTCGGCACCAATGGGTACTAAACGCTCTTTACTCCCCTTACCCGTCACTTTTATAAATTCAATATCTAAGTACAAGTTCGACAGCTTAAGTTCGGTCAGTTCCGAAACGCGCAGGCCACTGCCATACAGTGTTTCCAAAATAGCTTTGTTACGGGCGCCTTCGGGCTTTGACAAATCAATGGCCGCTATAAGTCTGTTGATATCCTGATAACTGAGGGTATCGGGTAGTTTACGCTGTATCCGGGGCGACTCCAGCAATTCCGATGGATCTGTTTTGATGATGTCTTCCATCAACAGATATTTATAAAAAGCCTTGATGCCTGACAGTATCCGGGCCTGCGATGATGGAATCATGCCCAGTTCATTTACCCAGGCAATAAACTGCCGCAAATCGCTCAAGGAAATGGTTTCCGGCTTCAGTTGGGTTGGCTGGGTGTCAGCAAACTGGAATAACTTTTCTATATCGCGGCTGTATGACTCGATAGAATTATCGGCAAGCGATTTTTCTAACTTCAAATAGGCTTGAAAACCTTTTATTGCTGAGTGCCACTCCAATTTGTTACTTTTTTTAAATGATTTATTTTAAGTTTGAGCTAATGAATATACAAATTATAAACGGCCCGAATTTAAACCTGCTTGGCGTACGCGAAAAGTCAATTTATGGCGATACCAGCTTTGAAACTTATCTTGACAGCCTGCGTAAGCGCTATGCAAACATCACCATTAATTATTACCAAAGTAATATTGAGGGCGAAATTATAAACAAACTACACGAAATTGGTTTTTCGTGTGATGGAATTGTATTGAATGCTGGTGCCTATACCCACACATCTATAGCTATTGCTGATGCTATTGCGGCCATTACTACACCGGTTATAGAAGTGCATATATCCAATGTTCATAAACGGGAGGAATTCAGACATCGGTCAATGCTTGCAGCAAGCTGTAAAGGCGTAATAGCTGGTTTTGGGATGGACTCCTACCGCCTGGCTATCGAAAACCTGGTGAACGCTTAACTTGCACCCTAAAGGAATGTTTAGAACCGTTAAGTTTATTACAGAACATCCCTTTACCAAAGGCCGCAGGTTAGCTGCACTTTTCAACTTTGCAAAATGGCAGTTTTTCTCGAGGCTGTATCACTGGCCTGTAGTTTATCCCTTTACCCAAAACAGTAAACTTTTAGTATGGAAAGGGCTTACCGGCGCAACGGGCAATTTGTATTGCGGCTTGCATGAATTTGAAGACATGGCCTTCCTGTTGCATTTATTGCGCAAAGATGATCTGTTTATAGATGTGGGCGCTAATATTGGCAGCTACACCATATTGGCTGCTGCGGAGGTAGGTGCCCATGCCATAGCCATCGAACCCATTCCGGAAACTTTTAAAAACCTCTCACAAAACATAGCCATCAATAATACAGAGCATCGGGTAAAAGCCTTAAACATAGGCCTGGGCAGTAAAAAGGATATTCTAAAATTCACCCACTCTTTTGATACCGGCAACCATGTTGTTGCTACTGAAGCCACAGCTGATATAACCATGGTAAATACCGATACCATGGATAATATTTTGAATGGCGACCAACCTTTACTTATTAAAATAGATGTGGAAGGATTTGAGACTGAGGTTTTAAAGGGTTCATTAAACACTTTACAATCGCCTTTGCTTAAGGCTATTATCATTGAACTAAACGGTTCTGGCAATAGATACGGATTTGATGAGCTTGCAATCCATGAATCGCTCACGAACCATGGCTTTACGGTGATGAAATATTTACCTTTTCAAAGGGAACTGATCGGTGCGACGCCTGGCAGCGTTGGGAATACCCTGTATATTCGCGATCTGGACTTTGTAACCGAAAGGGTAAAAACCGCGAGAGTTATGATGATACAGAATAAACCATTATAAATTGATTACCCCCATTTTACAACCACTTCATTCAAGATTTTAATTTTGCCTATATTTATTTACCAAATGATAAAACGCTTTTTAAAATAAAGTGTTTAACCATGGCGTTTAGCGTATTTATCCCGATGCATAAAATAGTAAAAGTTACCACTTATCTTTTGTTGTTCATCACACTTTTTTCTGGTGTGGATGCGCTGGCTCAAACCAAAAAGAAAAAGACCCGATCTAAAAGAGATTCACTCCGTGCATCTATCTTGTCGCGCGACTCTTTGTTACGGACGCTTAAAAAATCTGATACATCAACCAATAACCTTCTGCAAAAGGTTGAATATTATACCTCAGCTTTTAACCAGATTAAGGGTAATCTTTCTAAAAAGATCGACACTGTAGATATCAGCACGCAATTACCCCGGTATGAAAAAAGCGTAGGCATCATCAAATCATTGATTGATGACGATAAATCAAGCACATTACGGTATTTATTTACCATACGGGATGTTTTAACCCGCCTGGGCGACCAACTGGATGGATGGCAGGATCAGCTTGCTGATATCAACTCCAAAATGATCCAGAATCAAACCGATCTGAACGCTATATCCAAAGATAGCACATTAAAGATCCTGCCATCTGATAGTTCGTTAGCCACTACTTTCCTCATCCAAAAAATAGCTATCGACAGTAAGTATCACCGGTTGGATACGGTTAATAAAAAGCTGATGGTAAAGATAGGGCTATTGCAAAACCGTACCTCATCGGTATATATATCCGTACTTGACCTTAAAGACCAGATAGATCAGAAAATAAGAGATTTTGGCGAAAGGGCATTATCAGCTGAATATAGCGATATATGGAGTATGAAAGCCAGCGAAGGCAGCAATTTTAGTGAGGCGCTTTCTAAAACCGCCACCATGAATTCCAAGCTTTTCAGCTTTTTTATCGGTCGCGATATATTGACGCATCTTGCCGGCTTAGTGGTTTTATTGGGCTTTTTAGCCTGGGTTTATTCCAGTCGTAAAAAAATACTTAAAACCAATGATGCCCCTGAAGGTGTTTTTAATCAGGCCAATTATGTAACCAGCTACCCGATAACCTCTTCCGTTATAGTTGCTTTTACCCTGGTTCCTAATTTTTATGATCACCCGCCTGTGGTAGTATTGGAAACTTTTTTTGTTATCCTGATAGCCGCTATACTGTACATATCCAAAAAAACCTGCCCAAAACCCTTGTTCAATTATTTGCTGCAGCTGTTTATCATCACCAATATTTATTGCATCAGCAATTTATTTATACAGGTAACCAATGCCGACAGGATTGCGGTGCTGATACTTGGAGTAGCCTCTGCCTATATCAGTATCAGGCTTTTGCCGGCCGTGCGCAAAACACCCGAAGATTTTTTACCACATACGGGTATCGTACTAAAAATTTTTATTGCACTGCAATTTGCTTCGTTTGTTTGCAATGTTTTTGGTCGTTTTAGTCTGGCCAAAATAATTGGTGTAACGGCTGTGCATAATCTATGGCTGGCCATGGCTATGTACTATATTGTTCAAATATTTATGGAGGCTTTATTTTTACAATTAGAGGCTAGCAAGAACAGTAATAACCTGAGTTCTTACATTGACTTTCAATTACTCAAAAACAAATTCAGGAGTGTGCTTACTGTATTAGTGAGCCTGTTATGGATTGTGATGCTTACCCAAAATCTGAGCGTGGAGGATTCTGTATTTGATCATATTGAAGCATTTTTAACAACCAACCGCAGCATTGGCGGCACCAATACGGTGTTCACTTTTCAAAGTGTTATCATCTTCATCGCGGTGATCTGGTTATCGTCCATTACCTCCAAGATTGTTAGTTACCTGTATGATGTATCTGCCAAGCACAAACACGATATGGATGTGCTGAAAAAGAAGAACCGTACCTCAACTTTATTGATCCGTATTGGGGTAATTGCCATTGGTTTTTTCCTGGCGGTTGCCGCATCTGGTGTACCTATTGATAAGATAACCATCATCATCAGTGCCTTTGGTATTGGTATCGGTTTCGGTTTGCAAAATATTGTAAACAACCTGGTTTCCGGATTGATACTGGCCTTTGAAAAACCAATACAAGTGGGTGATATTATTGAAGTAGACAGCAGATCAGGTACTATATTGGATATTGGCATACGAGCCAGCAAAATTGCAACGGCCGACGGTGCTGAGGTAATTATCCCTAACGGCGATCTTATTTCACATCATGTAATTAACTGGACCCTGAGCAATAATAACCGCCGCGTAGAACTTATTATTAGTGCGGCTTATGGAGCAGACATTGATAAAGTTAAAGGTTTATTAAAAGGCGTACTGGATGCACATAACGATATTATGCAAATACCTGAACCATCGGTACTACTGCATAACCTCACCTCTGGCTCAGTGGATTTCAGGATACTTTTCTGGGCTGCCGATATCAGTACCTGGGTAGGGCTTAAAAGTCAGATCCTGGCCGATATTTATGAGGTATTAAATAAGGAAGGCATTCAGCTCCCTCAGCAAGACGTACATTTGATATGGCCACAAGAAACCCTGGTTATAAGTACCCCCACTAAGGAAAAAACCACAACAGAGCCAACAAGCACCGACACGGATGCTATTAAATCAAATCGGCCTGATCAAGATCAGTAAACCTGGTTTGCTTTTTAACAAAAAACGCCCATACAATACTGTTTTTGTACATGCCCTTTAAATTATGAACAATACGTTTTGATTTATGGGTTTTAGGCGACAGCTTATTTTTACCGTTACCAAGGTCTTTAACACCGTAGCCGGAAACATGTATCCCAAAAATCCCCAGTACAAAATTTTGGTGGGCACGGCTTACTGCCCAGGCATCTTTGCGCTTACCCTCGGCCAGAAAGCGGAATATAGCCAACAAATCCATGCAAAAGCGTATGCTTATTACAAACAGGGCTCGCCAAAAAGGCAGGTTCTTTTTCAACAGCAATAGGTTATTCCTAAAATTGAGATAGGTTTTGAATGGATTTTCGGCATTAAGCGTCCCGCCACCCACATGATATATGGTTGATTGTGCGCAGTACATTACCTTATAGCCCATATTTTTTAATCGCCAGCACAAATCAATTTCTTCCATGTGAGCAAAAAAGTGTTCATCAAAACCTCCGGCTTCGTCCCAGTATTTCTTTTTAATAAACAAGGATGCGCCCGATGCCCAGAATACCTCACCAGATTGGTCATACTGCCCCAGATCGTGTTCCAGCTCATAAAACATGCGGCCGCGACAAAACGGATAACCAAAGCTATCTATAAAGCCCCCGGCAGCTCCGGCATGTTCAAACTGATCTTTTTGAGCAAACGATAATAGTTTAGGTGCGGCAGCAGCAATCAGGTTATCGCTTTCCATTAAACTGATCACCGGTTCTATCCAACCCGGTGTCACTTCTACATCGGAGTTCAGCAGGATGTAGTAATCGGCATCTACCTGGCTCAGTATACGGTTATATCCACCGGTAAAACCATAATTTTTATCATTTTGAATAATCCGGATAGCCGGATAGTTTTCCTTTATAAAAGAAATGGAATCATCTGTAGAGGCATTATCCCCTATCACAATCTCCAATCCAGGCCAGGAAGAGGCTAATACCGATGGTAAAAATTGTTTAAGATATTTAAGGCCGTTCCAGTTTAATATAACTACAGCAACTTTGGGTGTGTTGATCATTTATGTTTGTCCTCCGGCTTAAACTTCCACCTTCGGTGCGACCATAGCCAATATTGCGGTTCGCGCCTGATCATACTCTCCAGGTACCTCACATGAGCATCGGTTATTTCATGCTCGGCAGTTTGTTTTGGATTTTCAGTTAACGGAACCAATGTATAAGTGTAATAACCTCTTTTTACGCGTTTCATATCGTAAAATACCACAGCGGCATCAATAGCCTTTGATATTTTTTCGATGCCCAAAAATACGGCAGTAGGTTGATTTAAAAAATTAGTAAAGTAATTTACTTCGTGCATTACCGGTGTTTGATCGCCAACGAGTACACTTACCGTTAGCTCGTTGCGGTATTCAACCATTTTACGCATGGTTTGTTTCATCGCCACCGGCTGTCCACCAAAACGCGAGCGTACCTGGATAAAAAACTCATCAAAAGTAACGTTCGACAAGGGTTTATACACAATCATGAATCTTTTGTCGGTTACAAAATTAAAGTTGAGCGCGGCCATCTCCCAGTTGCAATAATGGCCAGCTACTGCTATAATACTTTTGCCTTTGGCAAAATATTCATGAACCAGTTCTGCATTGGTGGCTACCACCCTTTTCTGTATCTGCTTTTCTGATACGGTGATCATTTTTATAGTTTCTACGATCAGGTCGGCCAGGTAGCGGTAATATTTGAATTCGATATCGTGACGTTCTTTTACCGTTTTTTCGGGGAAGGAATTGGCCAGGTTTTGCTGTACTACATCCCTGCGATAACGCACAAGATAATAGATAATAACAAACAACACATCAGATACGATGTACAAAAACCAAAAGGGAAGCAGCGACATGAGGTATAAAAAAAATATACCTAACCTCAAAAGCCCTTTTTTTATCATTATTTTAACCAATTTTGAACACAAACATAAAATATATGATTGAAAAAGGTGCTGTGTTCCCTATGTTTTATCTTCCGCCGGTAGAATATTTTATAAAGTTAAACACTTATAAACCTGATATTCTGATAGAAAGAGAAGAACATTTCCCAAAACAAACTTATCGCAACCGGGCTAATATCTACTCGCCCGATGGTATGCTGACCTTGACGGTTCCGGTTATAAAAGGTTCAAAAAATCATACCCTGATCAAAGACGTTAAAATTAGTTATGATTTTGAATGGCAGCGTCTGCATTGGCAAAGCCTGGGGGCCTGCTATCGGAGATCGGCATATTTTGAATATTATGAGGATGATTTTGCTGCGTTTTACCAAAAGCAAAAGCAGGTAACCTTTCTCTTTGATTACAATGAGGAGCTTTTGCAACTGTTACTGAAACTCACTAAAATAAAAGCTGAAATAAAATACACGGACGAGTATCATGCGGAATATCCATTGCCTGTTGATGACCTGAGAACCGTTATCCATCCCAAAAAAGAATCAGAGCTGGAACAAAAACCTTATTTTCAGGTTTTTGAAGATCGTAAGGGCTTCTTGAAAAATTTGAGTATTGTTGATCTCTTATTTAACCAGGGGCCACAAAGCATTAATTATTTGTAAATGGACAGCAGGATAAAACGTGTACGCTACAAAGTGCGCAGGCACCAGGGTAATGTTGGCGACCGGCCAGGCACAATTGTAATACCCGAAGGCGCACTAAAGCCTCATATCGCTATATTTTCCTACAACGAAAAAGAGCTGGTTACTTCTGAAGGGAAAGAGATTAAAGTAATTTTAAATCAGCTTAAAAAATGCGACAATCATACCCATTGGATAAAAGTTAACGGCCTGGGTGATGCGGCCCTGATTGAAGAGATTGGTACGCACCTCAACATTAACCCGTTGGTTCTGGAAGATATTGCCAACACCCACCAGAGGCCCAAATTTGATGAATACGATGAATATGCCTTTTGCACCAGTCGTATGGTTAGCTTTAATAAAGAGGACGAACTGATTAACAACCAGTTTTCGGCTATCCTTAAAGATAACCTGATCATCAGTTTTGAAGAAGATCATGAAGAATTTTTTGAGGCGGTAAAGGCCCGTCTCAAGGCAGGCAAGGGTGCTATACGCACCGCAGGACCGGGTTATATGTGCTATGCCCTCATCGATACCATTATTGATAACTACTTTATGTTGCTGGCGCTGATTGGCGACAAACTGGATGCTATTGAAGATAAGGTTTACAACAGTGCCGATAAAAGCATCATGTTTAATTCGCAGCAGATCAAACGCACCCTGATCATTGTACGCAGAGCAAGCTGGCCCGAACGCGATAAGATCAATGATATGATCCGCTCGGAGTGCCCTTTGATAACCTCAGAAGTAAAGCTCTTTCTGCGCGATGCCTATGATCATTGTATACAGGCGATGGATCTGATTGAGAACTATAAAGAGGTAACCTCCAGTATTATTGATCTGTACTTATCCATGGTGAGTAACCGTATGAACGAGATCATGAAGGTGCTGACCATTATTTCGGTAATATTTATCCCTCTTACTTTTATTGCCGGTATTTACGGGATGAACTTTGCCCGGCAGGATGATAAGGGCCATGTTATTCCCGATAATATGCCTGAGCTTTACTGGAAACATGGCTACGTTTACGCCATTGTACTCATGTTTGCGATAGCTATTATACAGGTATTTGTATTCTGGAAAAAGGGATGGTTCAATAAGTTGTAAGGAAAATAAGTTGTCATGCTGAGCCACAACGAAGCATCTATTATTGAACGTGAAAATTGCAGAATAGATTCTTCACTGCGTTCAGAATGACAAAATAAAAAAGGACTATTTAAATTCCGGTTTCAATTCTGCAGTCATGGCCTTTCTGAATTTCATTACTTTGGGCTCTGACACCGACATGATGTACAATTGATTGGGATGGCTTCGGTAATAACCCTGATGATACTCCTCTGCAGGATAAAAGGCGCTAAAGGGTACCACCTGGGTCACTATAGGGTTATTATAATGTTTTGACTCATTTACCTTTTTGATAGTAGCCAGTAAAATGTTCTTTTCCTCTGGTGTACGGTAAAATGCGATAGAACGGTAATCGGTACCTTGGTCAGGGCCCTGGCGGTTTAGCGTGGTTGGATCATGGGCAAAGAAGAAAGCTTCGGCCAGTTGGGTATAACTAATAACTTTAGGGTCGTAAAATATATCCACAGTTTCGGCATGATTGGTATTTTGAGAGCTTACTTCCTCATATGTTGGGTTTTTAGTATTCCCACCGGCATAACCGGATATAACCTTATTAACCCCTTTTAACTCCGACATGGCTTCGCTCATACTCCAAAAACATCCTCCGCCAAAAGTAGCAATAGCCTCACCCGCCTTAGGTTTGGGTAGTGCGGCAAACTTACCGGACGACTGTCCATCGGCACAGCCAGCAAATAGAAAAACTCCGGCAATATATAAGATCAACTTTTTCATACAACAATAATGATTTTATCTCTTTAGTCGTATATACGTCCGGAACCTTTCAACCGGATGGTCATTAATGTGCCATAAATCCAACTATTGATTTCCGCCCACTTACCTCAGCGATTTTTTTACCATCAACAAAATATCGCTCAATCCATTGGTTTTGATCTCGAATGTAGTTGATAACAGCATACCCATTTTATCCTTGGTAAAACCCTTTCCTGCCATCCATTCCAGGTAACTTATAGGGATATCAGCTATGATGGTTCCTTTATACCTACCATAAGGCATCCGGGTTTGTACTATATCAATCAATATTTTCGAGTCGGGTTGTAAATTTTGCACGGCATAAAGGTAGTAAACACTCTTAGTAAAGTTTTCAAAATAAGTTATGGCACCGTATTTAAAAAATGAGACTAAGCATCATTCCTGAACAGGTTACTATTTTATTAAAAAGTGGGTTTACATGGGTTTACATAATTCATGGCTAATATTGTTTTATTTATTTGATAATCAAATACTTAAATACATTTCATTGTTATATAGTGGGTTTACATGTAAACCCACCCAGAGGATTATCCGAAACATAATAGATTTCACATTGCATAATTAAATAAAGGGTTTATCGAGGTACAAACAAACACAAACGCCCAAAGTAGTGTTAGCTAATAAAATATATACTATGGAACAATTTGAAGCAACACTCGCCGGTACCGACAGTTCGATTGACGGTATTGCGCAGGGAATTACATATCCTAATTTTAGCAACGCCTATGAGTTTAAATCAACTGACGGGACGCTGCATCTTATTATAGCTAAAGATGCCGAGGGTCAATGGATAAGACTTACAGGAACAGAACCCTTCCTATCCAGCTGGATAGATGAACTGGCCGAGCAAGTGGAAAGTAAACTTTAATTAAAAACACAAAAAGCCCCGGTATAATACCGGGGCTTTTTTGTGATAGATAGTCGTATTCTATAAATCTACAGGTTTCATTTTGGGTGAAAGCAGGTGCATAATGAACCATGCCAGCAGATAAGCACAGCCGCATATAAAGAAAATAATATTGTAGCCAGTGGTAAGGTGACCTGATTCTTTATAAAACTCCAGGATATGCCCTACCAAAAAAGGGAACAATATACCACCTACAGAACCAGCCATCCCGCCTATACCCACAACCGAACTAAGCGCCCGTTTAGGGAACATATCAGATGCAGTTGTAAAGATATTAGCGCTCCAGGCCTGATGAGCGGCTGCAGCCAGGCTAATCAAAGCCACAGCCTGCCAAATATTAGTAGCATACATAGCCGATATGATAGGCAATACACATAAGGCAAATATGAACATGGCTGTTTTACGTGCCTTAAACACTGGCCAACCTTTTTTAATGAAGTAGGATGACAAATACCCCCCACCGATACTACCTATAGATGTTGCTGTATAAACCAATATCAATGGCAAGCTTGGTTTTTTCAGGTCGAGGTTAAATGTGCTTGAAAAGTAAGATGGTAACCAAAACAGGAAAAACCACCAGATGGGATCTGTTAAAAACTTACCTATTACAAAGGTCCAGGTTTGCCTGATGCCAAAAAGCTGCACCCATTTTATTTTACTTTCTTCTTCTTTAACAACAGCAGATTCGGTATCGCTATGAATATAGGCAAACTCTTCGGGACTTACTTTTTTATGTTTTGAAGGTATCTCATAAAATATCCACCAAAATACGAGCCATATAAAACCGATAGCTCCTGTAATGATAAAGGCCATCTGCCATCCATAAATACCCAATATCCACGGAACCATTACCGGAGCAACCACGGCGCCAATATTAGCTCCGGAATTAAATATACCCGTGGCCAAGGCACGCTCCTTTTTTGGGAACCACTCCGCAACTACCTTTATAGCAGCCGGAAAATTGCCCGATTCGCCTATACCTAAAGCCGCACGTACCACCCCAAAGCCAAATGTACTTTTAACAATGGCATGAAGCATAGCCGCAACACTCCATACTATTAGTGAAATGGTATAACCTAATTTAGTACCAATTTTATCAATAAAACCTCCAAACAGCAGTAAACCTATAGCATAGGCAGCAGAAAAAGCCATTACAATATATCCATAGTCGGTTTCTGTCCAGTGAAACTGAATTTCCAACACGGGTTTTAGTAAACCAATAACCTGGCGGTCAAGATAGTTTATAGTGGTTGCAAAAAATAGCAGGGTAACTACTACCCATCTGTAGTTGCCAACGTTAGTTTCTTTCATTATGATTGGTTTTAATTGGTTGTTATTATTGATATCAAGAATTTAGTATCAAGTATCAAGACGATTTTTGGTGTGTATCTGCACATTCAAACCATGATACCTGATACTAACTACTTGATACTACTTTAATTATTTACTGGCTTGCACCAGTTCACCCAGTTTAATGGTATCGGTATATAATTGCTCATATAAGCGATCATCCAGTACTTTTTTGCTAATGAGCTTACTTCCCATGCCCACCGCGCAAACCCCGGCTTTGAACCAGGTACTGATGCTATCGATATTCAAGTCAACCCCACCTGTTGGCATGAATAACTGACCTGCAAACAGATCTTTGATAGACGACATAAATTCGGGCCCTAATATGTTAGCCGGGAATAATTTAATCAATGCCGCGCCATGTTGTTGCGCGGTATTAATTTCGGTCGGCGTCATACAACCGGGTATCCATAACAGATCGTGTTGTTTGGCTATGGCCCCTACTTCGGGGTTTATTACGGGCGCTACAATAAAATCGGCCCCAGCGGTAATAAAAGCGTTGGCTTCGATAGCTGTTTTTATGGTGCCGATGCCTAATTGCAAATCGGGCATTTCTTCCTGCTGCGCCTTTTTCAGCACAATAAAATTGGCCAGCGCCGCGGCACCACGGTTGGTATATTCAAATACCCGGATACCGGCCCTGTACAAGGTTCGGGTTATCTCCAAGCTTACCTGAGCGTCTTCATAAAAGAACAGCGGTAACGATCCCTGGTTTAATATGGCCTTTAGTACTATATCTTTTTTGCTCATAATTTGATAGCGTTTGTTATTTGTTGAACCGTTTTATTGGTTACATCACCTTCGATAAATAATTTCTGATAAGCGGCAGATGTCGCAAACTCCAGTGTTTCTAAAGGGCTCAGCTTGCTGTAAAATCCATAAATAAGGCCAGCCATGAAACAATCGCCACTACCTACTTTATCTACCACCTTATCGGTATCGTATTGTTTTGAGCTGTGCAGCCTATTGCCATCATATAATGCTGTGTAGTAGTTTATACCTTCGCCGGCATCAAAACGAAAAGTGTTGGCAACCGCCTTACATTTTGGAAATTGTGCCATGATAGCTTGTGATGATTCCTGAGCTTCTTTGAGGTAAATGCTTTTTTGACCAGATTCGGTTACATTGGGTTCAACCGGGATACCCAGCATCCGTTCGGCGGCCCAGATGTTTCCCATAATCAGATCGGCATGTTTTACCAGCTGGGGCATTACATCAATAGGTTGTTTACCATACTGCCAAAGACGTGCCCTGTAGTTTAGATCAACCGATATGGTGATGTTTCTAGCTGATGCTGCTTCCAGCACCTCGGCACAAACATCGGCCACATCCTGACTGATAGCCGGGCAGATAGCGCTGAAATGAAACCAGCTTACGCCATTCAATACTTTATCCCAATCCACCCGCCCGGGTTTTAAACCGGCAAAAGCCGAATTAGCCCGATCATAGATCAAGGCATTATTCTTAATGTCTTTTCCCCGGGTTAAATAATATAGGCCTATTCTGTCACCGCCCATATAAACCGGCGCAGTATCAACGTTTTTATCCTGCAAGTAATCCAGTATCTGTGTGGATAAAGCATTATCAGGTAAAGCTGTAAAATAAGCCGATGGCAATCCCCACAGGGCTAAAGCAGAGGCCACATTCAATTCAGCCCCTCCAACAAAAAATGGCAGCTGGTTTTCATGTAACCACTCGCCAGCCGCATCGGGACATATCCGTAGCAGTAACTCGCCGAACGAAAGTATGCTACCTGCTGATGATCCGTTTTCAAAAAGATTGCTCATTTTACTGCTTATCGAAATTAAAGTAACTTTTAGCGTTATAATAGCAAATGTCCTGCACAATTTTGCCTGTCCATTCTATATCATTTGGCAGTTCGCCGTTCTCGATATCTTCTGCAAACAGATTACAAACCAGCCGACGGAAATATTCATGCCTTGGGAAGGATAAAAAGCTGCGTGAATCAGTAAGCATACCCACCATCCTGCTTACCAGGCCTATATTTGACAAGGCATTCAATTGTTTGGTCATCCCATCCTTTTGATCCAGGAACCACCATGCCGAGCCAAACTGTACCTTACCGGCAACAGAGCCGTCATTAAAGTTACCCGTCATAGCGGCAAACAATTCATTATCAGCTGGATTTAAATTATACAATATGGTTTTGGCCAGTCTGTTATCAGCATCAAGCTTATTTAAGAATTTTGATAGTGCTTCACCTTGTTTAAAATCGCCGATAGAATCCCAGCCGGTATCGGGGCCTGAATTGGTTAATCCGCGTGTATTATTGTTGCGCAAAGCTCCCAGGTGGTATTGCTGTACCCAGCCTTTTTCATGATCCCAAAGGGCAAACTGGTACAGCATGGCCGATTTGAACTTGGATATTTCCAACGGCAACAATACTTTTTTGTTCCTGATCTTTAAAAAGATGGCGATTATTTCGGCTTCCGTATAATCATCTGCGTAAATATGCGACAAACCATGATCTGATAATTGACATCCATTTACCGCGAAATAATCATGACGACTTTTTAAGGCTTTTAAATAATCTCCATAACCCAAAATATCAATATTACTGATGGTTTGCAGTTGATCGATGTACTGATTGAGCGCCTGCAAATCATCGGCATTCATAGCTTTATCGGGCCTGAAGGCCGGCAGCACTTTTATTTCAAAACCATCTTTTTTGATCTGCTGATGAAAGGCCAGGTTATCCAGCGGATCATCAGTAGTACAAACCACCTCCACGTTCTTTCCTTTCAGGATATTACGGATGCTGAATTCTGGTGTTTTCAGTTTAGCGTTACACTCATCGTATATCTTCTGAGCTGTTGTTGGCGAAAGCAGGTCATGGATCCCGAAATAGCGCTGCAATTCCAGATGTGTCCAGTGATATAAAGGATTACGCAAGGTGTAAGGAACCGTTTCGGCCCATTTTGCAAACTTTTCCTGATCGCTTTTATTACCGGTGATATAAGCTTCATTAACCCCATTAGCCCGCATGGCGCGCCATTTGTAATGATCGCCATAAAGCCAGGCATGCGTGAGGTTATTAAAATTAATATCCTGGGCTATCTGATCGGGCGGCAAATGGCAGTGATAATCAATAATTGGCAACTGACTGGCATATTCATGATACAGACGCTGCGCCGTTTTGGTATTTAATAAAAAATCCTGGTCTAAAAAACTCTTCATTAGTAAATTCTAAATTCTAAACGCTAAAATCTAAATCCGAAATCGAAAATCCGAATTCCGAAATCAATTCTGGTTCCCCCTTCAGGGGGTTAGGGGGCTATCGAGCGTTTAACACCCATTTCCAATCCTCTCAGCTCGGCCAGACCTTTTAACCTGCCAATGGCCGAATAGCCGTGATAGGTTTTATAGTTAAAATCGTCCAGCAATTTATGACCATGATCGGGGCGCATAGGTATGGCCACATCTGTGCGACCATTTTGCTGCCGTTTTTGCTGTTCTAAAACAATATTCTTCATTACGGCATACATATCTGTACTACCGTTCAAATGCTCGGCCTCGTAAAAACTGCCATCATCCTCGCGCTGTACATTGCGTAAATGCAGAAAATGGATATGCTCCCCTAATCTTTCCACAATACCAGGCAAGTCGTTATCTCCCCTTGCACCTAAGGAACCGCTGCAAAAAGTTAAGCCATTACTTGGCGACGGGCTAAAATTAACTACGTCCACCAAGTCCTGTTCTGTAGATACCACACGTGGTAAACCCAGTATCGGGAATGGAGGATCATCCGGGTGAATACACATCTTTATTCCGGCAGCTTCCGCGCCAGGGATGATTCCTTTCAGGAAATAGCCCAAATTAGCTTTCAATGCCGCGGCATCGGTATTTGCATAGCGTTTTAAATGCTCTTTAAATTCCGGAATGGTTAATACTTTATTGGTACCCGGCAAACCGGCCATCAGGTTATCAATCAGTTGCGCTTTTTCTTCGGCGCTGATGCTGTCTAGGTATGTTTTTGCGGCTTGCTGTTGTTCGGCAGTAAAATCGTTTTCGGCTCCTTCGCGCTCCAGGATATACAGATCAAAAGCGGCCAGGGCTTTGGCATCATACCTTAACGCTGTTCCTTGGTTGGGTAACAGGAAATCCAAGTCTGTACGCGTCCAGTCGAGCACCGGCATAAAATTGTAGCATACAACGTTTATACCTGCCAGCGATAGATTCTTTAACGTACTTACATAATTCGCAATGTATTTATCCCTATCTGGTGAGGCTGTTTTGATACTCTCGTGAATATTTACACTCTCCACTACCGACCACGTAAGCCCGGCATCTTCAATGATCTTTTTGCGTTGGTTGATCTCGTCTAAGCCCCACACCTCGCCAACAGGGATGTGATAAAGCGATGTAACTATACCTGTAGCACCAGTTTGCCTGATAGCTGTTAATGTAACCGGATCGGTAGGCCCGAACCAGCGAAATGTTTGTTCTAAATTATTAACCATGGATTGATGGTATCGTATATAAAAGGTTTGTTGTGACCGGCAAATTACACATCATTTTGTACAAGTTAGAAGGGATAATACAACAAATCCACGCAAACGTTTTCGGATGCGGGTTTATTGGACAAGATACATTTAACGTTTTAATAAATTATATATCGTTTTAGCCATTGATGAAACTATTTAAGCAAAAAGGGCGACAAATCATCAGATTCGCCGCCCTTTGCTTTATGTAGAAATATTACTACTACCAGAAGATAGAGTAAAGCGCCACTACAATTCCGGTAACTATCAGTGCACCGGCTGTAAAGGCACGGGATGTTTTAAACATAGATGCATCAATTTCCAGACCATTGGTTTTAACACCACGGGCGCCATCAATTTTAGAAATAATATACATACCTACAACGCAAATCACGAATACAAAACCCATACGGTCAAGGAATGGTATTTCATAAAGTTGGGTAACCTTATCGTCCTGCAGCGCCAGTTTTGAGAAGCCATAAGGCGACAGGAAGCTCAGATCGGCAAAACGTGGTAATAGCTTAAAGAAGCACGACATGATAAACCCACCTACTGTAGCGAACATAGCCGCATTGGAGGTCGCTTTTTTCCAGAAGAACCCCAGAATAAACATGGCAAATATACCCGGCGATACAAAGCCGGTATACTCCTGAATGTATTGGAAGCCTTGTTTACCTTCGCCCATTAAGGCGTTACCGATCACTTCTGATAAAAGTATACCCAAAAACATAGCTACCACTACCGACCATTTACCCAAATTCACTAATTTTTTATCATCAGCTGCCGGGTTAATGGCTTTTTTGTAGATATCTAGTGTAAATATGGTGGCAATACTGTTTGCTTTACCAGCCAGTGAAGCCACGATTGCTGCCGTTAAAGCGGCAAAAGAAAGTCCTTTTAAGCCGCCTGGCAACAGATTCAATAAAGATGGATAAGCTTTATTAGGATCGGTTACACCTGATGCGCTCAGCATCTCCTGATGAAACATGCCTTTTTGATAAAGCACATAGGCAGCAATACCTGGTAATACCACGATAACAGGCATCAGCAATTTCAGGAATGCTGCGAATAAAATACCGCCACGGGCAGTTTTAAGGTTTGCACCCAATGCCCTTTGTGTAATGTACTGGTTACAGCCCCAATAGTTAAGGTTGGTGATCCACATACCGCCAATTAACACGGTTAAACCTGGCAAATCCATATAGTTGGCGTTATCCTTTTTAAAGATCATATGGAAATGATCATTCGCCTCGCTATACATCGATTTAAACCCGCTTATAATTCCAGGTGTATTGGTAAAAGTACTTAGTTTATTAAGCGCAAGGTAAGTTGCAACCAAACCTCCCAATATCAATACAGCAACCTGTATAACATCGGTGTAGCCAATCACTTTCATACCTCCCAGCGTAATGATCACCGCGAATATAGCCAGTAACCAGATACACAAGTGAATATCCAGACCAGATATACCGCTGATAGCCAAGGCACCCAGGTACAATATCGACATCAGGTTAACTACGATGTACAGCAACAGCCAGAATATAGCCATTACCATGGCCACCGTGCCATTATACCGCTGATGCAGAAACTGCGGCATGGTGAAGATCTTGTTTTTAAGATATACCGGGATAAAAAATACCGCCACAATGATCAGTGTGATCGCGGCCATCCACTCATAAGTGGATATGGCCAAACCCATCTTGAATGCCGATCCGCTGGTTCCGATAAACTGTTCGGCAGATATATTGGAAGCGATCAGCGATGCACCGATAGCCCACCAGGTCAGTGACCCTTCGGCCAAAAAGTAATCTTTTGAAGTGGCATCGGCGTTGTGCTTACGCTTATATACCCACCAGCCATAGCTGGCGACTATTACAAAGTAGATCAAGAATACAGCATAATCGCCGATCGAGAGGGTTTTCAGGTTCATTGTTTTGGTTAAGTTGGTTTAATATGTTAGATTGACAATTATAAACTATATATAGCGATTTATCAAATTTTCTAAATATTCTTGTTTGCCGCTGATGGTTTTAGGCTCACCATTAGCGATGGCATAGTTACGCAAATCCTCTAAAGATAGCTTTCCTGTTTCAAAATCGTTACCTGAACCTGTATCAAATGAAGCATATCTTTCTTTGCGGATCTTTTTATAGTCAGATTTTTGCAAAATGTTATCAGCAGTAACTAAAGCGCGTGCAAAAATGTCCATACCACCAATGTGGGCATAGAACAGATCGGCCGGATCAGTTGAGTTACGACGGATCTTTGCGTCGAAGTTGATACCGCCGCCTTGGAAACCGCCTGCCTCCAGGATGATCAGCATACATTCGGTTACCTCGTTGATATCATTCGGGAACTGATCGGTATCCCAGCCGTTCTGGTTATCACCTCTATTCGCATCTATCGAACCTAGTAAACCTGAATCGGCGGCTACCTGTAGTTCATGCTGGAAAGTATGACCGGCCAATGTGGCGTGGTTAACTTCCAGGTTTAGTTTAAAATCGTTGAGCAGGTCGTATTTCTGTAAGAAGCCCAATACCGTAGCCGCATCAAAATCATACTGGTGCTTGGTTGGCTCACAAGGTTTTGGTTCGATAAAGAAAGTTCCTTTAAAGCCTTGTTTGCGGGCATAATCTTTAGCTGTATGCAAAAAACGGGCAAAATGCTCCTGCTCACGTTTCATATCTGTGTTTAACAGACTCATATAACCTTCGCGTCCACCCCAGAAAACGTAGTTCTCGCCGCCTAAAGCAATGGTAGCATCAATGGCAGCTTTAACCTGTGCACCGGCGTGTGCCAGCACATGAAAATCGGGATTGGTGGAAGCACCGTTCATATAACGCTTGTGGCTGAACAGGTTTGATGTGCCCCAAAGCAGTTTTACACCGCTGGCGGCTTGCTTCTGTTTAGCATATTCTACCAAAGCCTGTAAACGCCTGTCATTTTCATTTACATCATTACCATAATCAATCACATCCACATCATGGAAACAGTAGTATGGCAGATTCATTTTGGTGATGAACTCAAAAGCCGCGTCCATTTTATCCTTGGCACGTTCAACCGCGTCGGCTTTTTCATCCCATGGAAATACGTGGGTGGGGCCGCCAAACGGATCGGCACCGGTACCGCAGAACGAATGCCAGTACGCGCAGGCAAAACGCAAATGATCTTTCATGGTTTTGCCGGCCACTACCCTATCCGCATCATACCATCTAAAAGCTAGTGGATTATCGGATTGCGTTCCTTCATACTTGATCTGTCCTATCTCTTTAAAAAACTGTTTTTCTCCGGTTACGATGCTCATATTTTTAATTATTGAATTATTGATTTAGTGAATTAGTGAGTTTCTTAATTATTGAATTACTGAGTTATTGAATTATTGATTTAGTCCTGATTTCCTTTTGCCTTTAACCTTTCAACTTTAGCCTCTCATCCAACAGTTCCTTCCATTCCTGGTAAACGGGCTCAAATTGGTTTGTTGAGGGTTCAATGAGTTGGATTGGTTTGGCGTTACTGAATGCTTCGGCTGGCGATTTATATATGCCTGCGCCAATACCAGCGCCTAAGGCCGCGCCAACGCTGCCATCGTTATTATAAAGTTCCACAGGTACACCGGTGGCGTTCACAAAAGTTTCGGTAAACAGTTCGCTCAGGAACAGGTTGCTTTTGCCCGCGCGGATCACGGTTGGATTCATGCCATTGCTGCGCATAATATCCAGTCCGTAACGGAACGCGCTGGCGATGCCTTCCTGCACTGCGCGGAAAATATGCGCCTGTGTATGCAAGTTCAGGTCGATATTCTGGATATGGGCGCCTACCTGTTTGTTGTTCAGCATGCGTTCAGCACCATTGCCAAAGGGCAATATCTGCAACCCATCGCTTCCCAGTGGTGCTTTTTTAGCCTCATTGTTCATTTGGGTATAGCTTAGTCCTGCCCCAAAATTGTATTTGGCCCAACGGTACAGACTGCCTGTACCATTGATGCACAAAAGCACACCCAGGCGTTTTTGTTCTTCGGCATAGTTCACATGCGCAAAAGTGTTGATACGCGATTGCTGATCATAGGTCAGTTCGTCGCTCACACCGTATATCACGCCTGAGGTACCCGCCGTAGCAGCTACCTCACCCGGATTAAGCACATTTAAGGAAAGGGCATTATTGGGCTGATCGCCTGATTTGTAGGCCACCGGGATGCCGGCTTTCAGTTTCAGTTTTTCTGCTACAGAAGTTGATAAAGTGCCGTGCGATGAAAATACCGGGTTGATTGTTGGGAAAAGGCTCTCATCAAAACCGAAATAATTGATGATCTCTTTAGAAATGCCATTAGCTTTGAAATCAAAAAATACCCCTTCCGATAATGCCGATACCGAAGTGGTGATCTCGCCGGTAAGTTTCATGGCGATATAGTCGCCAGGCAGCATGATCTTGTCTATTTTGCTGTATATCTCGGGTTCGTTTTCCTTTACCCAGGCCAGCTTTGATGCCGTAAAATTACCAGGCGAATTGAGCAGATGCGACAAAGAATACTTCTCTCCTATGGCAGCAAAGGCTTTGTCGCCAATTTCTACTGCGCGGCTATCGCACCAGATGATGCTGTCGCGCAATACATTTTGGTCTTTATCAACCAGTACCAGTCCGTGCATCTGGTAGGCAATGCCAATAGCGGCAATATCTGCCGGGTTATAGGCTTTTTTTGCATGGCAGCGCTCCAGGGCTTGCTGCGCCTGCTCCCACCACATTTGCGGCGATTGCTCGGCCCAGCCGGGGTGTAAAGCTTTAATGGGCGATTCCTCATCTGGGTATTGCGCCGAGGCCAATATTTTTTGACTAGCCGGGTCAACAACGCTCACTTTAACCGATGACGTACCTATATCGATGCCTAATAGCAGCATATTTTAGATGGTTATGACGTGAATAATTAGGGTGTGTTTATTTTTTGGTAACTTAACGAGACGAAATTAAATAAATATTTAAAATTACAATCGATTGCGTAAAATATTTTTTCCAACTTGCACTTTGTAATGAAGAAAGTAAAACGTACCACCATTTATGACATTGCCGAAAAACTGGGCATTACCGCTTCTTCCGTTTCCCGGGCGCTGAATAATAGCAGCCAGGTAAACGAAAAAACCAAGGAGCTGATCATCAAAACAGCCGATGAGCTCAACTATAAGCGCAATACACTGGCCTCTAACTTGCGCAAGGGACAATCCAAAACCATTGGCGTAGTGATACCGCGCATTAATCAGAATTTTTTCTCGAATGTGATTGCCGGCATTGAGGAAGTTACCTATCAGAAAGGATATAGCCTGATCATTTGCCAATCGGATGAAGATCATGAGAAAGAGATTCAGTGCGTCAATACACTCATCAACCAGCATGTAGATTGTATCGTGATATCGGTATCAGCCGATGGTAATGATTACCAGCATCTGCAAAATGTGTTGGATCATGGCATTCAGCTCATCCAGGTTGACCGTGTAGCCGAAGAGCTGGAAACCCTGAAGGTGATCAATGATAACGTTCAGGCTTCGTACGAGGCTGTATCCCATCTCATCGAAGGTGGTTATAAAAGAATAGCCCTACTGGAAGGTCCTCAAAATCTAAGTATTTTTAAACAACGCAAGGAAGGCTATCTGAAAGCATTCAAAGCATACAATGTACCGGTAATAGAAGAACTGATTGTAGAAAATGCCTGGACAAAAGAGCTCGGCGCCCTCGGAAGCCGCAAGCTGCTGAGCCTGCCTCAGCCCCCGGATGCCATATTTGCTTCAACATCCGATTTTTCAGCGCTTGGCGTTTTGGATGTGGCCAATGCCATGGGTATCAAAGTTCCCTCTGAGTTGGGCATATGTGGTTACGCCAATGAGAGTTTTTCGGAAATTACCAGTCCGTCTATTACTACAATCGACCAGTTCAGCGTTTATATGGGTAATACGGTGGCTAATTTATTTTTCCAGGAGATAGGTAATAACGATACCACCACCAAACCAAAGATCATCAGTATTAAACCAGAATTGATCATTAGGGGATCTACGAAGCGGAACGGGTAAGCACCCCTCTAAATCTCCCCAAAGGGGAGACTTTTAAAATCCTACTAATTCAGTTAGATGCTTTTAGAAGGCACTATGCTAATCAAAAGTCCTCTCCTTTGGAGAGGGTTGGGTGAGGTTTACTAAATTTTACGCACTAATCCAACCAATTACCTTTAAAAAGTATATTTTATATTTAATATCAATTAGTAAATCTTCACTAATTTGTTACATTATAGCTTAAATTCAGCCATTATTTAGTATTACGCATATGGATGATTTTATTGCAGCAAGGTCGCAGATGGCCTTATCGTTAGGTTTTCATATCATATACTCCTGCATCGGTATGGTGATGCCTGTTTTTATGGCCATATCGCACTACAAATGGATCAAAACCCATGATCCGGTTTACAAAAACATTACCGTAGCCTGGAGTAAAGGAGTAGCTATATTTTTTGCTACAGGCGCTGTTTCGGGCACCATGTTGTCCTTTGAATTGGGTTTGTTATGGCCGGGTTTTATGAAACACGCAGGCCCTATATTCGGGATGCCCTTTTCGCTCGAAGGGGTAGCTTTTTTTATTGAAGCGATAGCGCTGGGCTTTTTCCTTTATGGCTGGAACCGGCTCAATACCTGGTTTCATTGGGTTACAGGGATTGTGGTAGGCATCAGCGGTATAGCATCGGGCATACTGGTGGTATCGGCCAATTCCTGGATGAACAGTCCATCTGGTTTCGATTTCGTAAATGGCAAATACCTCAATATCGATCCGCTGAAGGCTATGTTTAATGAGGCCTGGTTCTCCGAATCGTTGCATATGACCATCGCCGCGTTTTCGGCCACGGGTTTTGCTGTTGCCGGTATTCACGCGCTCATGATCTATCGCAAACGAAACGTACATTTCCACAGCAAAGCCTTTAAAATAGCCATTATATTTGGCGCCGCGGCGGCCATTTTGCAGCCTTTAAGCGGCGATATATCTGCCAAGGGTGCAGCCAAAAGGCAACCCGCCAAACTGGCCGCCATGGAGGCTTACTTCCATACCCAAAGCTATGCGCCTTTGGTTATTGGCGGTATACCAGATACAGCTGCAAAAAAAGTAAATTATGGTATCGAAATACCTGGCTTACTGAGCTTCCTGGTACATGATAATTTTAAACAGCAGGTTAACGGCCTGGATAAGATTCCCGTTAAAAACCAACCACCTGTAGCCGTTACGCATTATGCTTTCCAGATCATGGTTGGTTTTGGTATGCTGATGATGCTAATCGGTATATTGTACTTTATTGCCTTATGGAAAAAGAAGGACTGGTTTAACAAAGGCTGGTTCCTGAAAATGTTTATCTGGGCAACGCCCGCCGGTTTTATCGCCTTAGAAGCCGGGTGGACGGTGACTGAAGTTGGCCGCCAACCCTGGATTATACAAGGCGTAATGCGTACCAGCGAAGCGGTTACGCCGATGCCTGGCATCCAGTACTCCTTTTATCTGTTTACCTTTATTTATTTTACGCTGAGTGTATTTGTTATTTTTCTGTTGAAACGACAGATACAAATGGTACCCGAATTGTATGACCGTTAAGCTATAAAGATATGTTGTACGTAGTTATTTTGTTTTTATTTGCAGCCATTACACTGTACTTCCTGTTAGGCGGGGCCGATTTTGGCGCAGGCATCATCGAGCTTTTTACCTCCAATGATAATAAACACCGTACCCGCAAAACAAGTTACCAGGCTATCGGCCCGATATGGGAGGCCAACCATATGTGGCTCATCATTACCGTGGTGATCCTGTTTGTGGGCTTCCCTACCATTTACAGCGAAATGTGCGTTTACCTGCATATTCCCCTGCTTATTATGCTGCTGGGTATTACAGCACGAGGAACAGCATTCGCTTTCCGTAATTATGATGCCATTAAGGATGAGAAAACGCAGGGCTTTTATAACCATATATTCGTTTATTCCAGTTTTGTTACTCCCCTGTTCCTGGGGATCATTGCGGGGAGCGCTTTATCGGGCCAGATAGATCCTACGGCCAAAACTTTTGCAGGTGTCTATATTTTCAGCTGGTTGAACTGGTTCTCGGTTTCTGTCGGACTTTTTACCGTAGCCCTCTGTGGCTTCCTGGCTGCCATTTACCTCATTGGCGAATGCCCCGAAGTATATGACGTGAAACGCTTTATCAAAAAAGCCAAAGCCATGAACATAGCTGCCGTGATATTGGGTGCATTGGTATTCCTGGCATCATATGTAGAGCATGTTCACCTGGCCGACTGGATATTTGGTAACCTGCTGAGTCTGGCAGCCGTTATCGCCGCTACACTGTCGCTGGTATTATTATGGTTTATTATCTCCGATAAAAAGAACAAACAATGGATCAGGGTGCTGGCTGCGTTCCAGGTAAGCATGATCCTCATTTCGGTTGGGCACACCCGCTTCCCCCGCTTTGTGATCTTTAAGGATGGCAGTTCCATGTCGTTGCTTACCGATCATGCCACTGGCAAATCAATCGACGATCTGGGCGTAGGTTTACTTGTGGGTAGTTTATTTATTTTACCGGCGTTGGGGTATTTGTATTATAGTTTTAAGAAGAAGGGTAATGAAACAATAGCTGATCATTGACCGTTGATTTCTTTGTGATTACGTTGATTTACTCTGAACCATGATTTATGGGATTGAGTGACTTCCTCGATTAAATATCAGACTTACGAAGTTTTAAAAACTTCGTAAGTCTTTAAATGCCGATAATTAAAGCTTAATCATCATCAGCGAAGCGGCGAAGCCCTCTTGAACACCGATGAAAATTAGCAATAGTGAAAAATCAACGTAATCACAAAGAAATCAGCGGTCTAGCGCTGAAATATCTCCGGGTATTTTCGGATAAAATAAACCGGGGTGCAACTCCAGGCGTGGCAATAACTGTTTACCGGATAAAAATTATACGGCGATTTCAGTTCATCCTTCGGATCGTAAACTTCCCAGAAAGTATCGGCTCCTTTTTTAACCATGCCCCCCCAATAGTTTTGTAGTTCTTCTTTTGCTTCGGCCTTTAAACCACTCTCGATCAGGGCCGCGATGTAATAATGAAACATATACGGCGCGCCAGGATGCACCGCATCCTTAACAGCTGGCAATTCTTTTAAAGCTGTTTGTGCTTCCTGTTTGGAAGCTACCCCGCTCAATATCATCCAGGCCTGTGAACCGTAGGAGATCTGTTTATTTATACCGCTTACAAACAAACCCGATTTTGGATCATACAGGTTTTTATAGGCTGCTGCTTTCAGTTTTTTGGCTAATGATGGTATATCATCCACTTCGCTTTCTTTGCCCAGCATTTTGGCCAACGCGTAGGTTTGGTTTAGCGCATAAATAGAAAGTCCCTGTAAACAGGCTTGTTTATCCAAACCACCCTTCCAATCAAAAAACACCCACCATTCTTTACCGGCTTTCTGATAATCTATCATGCCATCCTGACCTGCATATTTACGGATGATATCCAGCTGTTTTTTAGCAACGGGCCATAGGTCGAGTCCGGTTTGCTTATCATCGGTAGCAGCAACGTATTCTTTCAGGGCTACACTGTACAATAAACAATAATCCAGCAAACGGCTACTGGCTTGTGCATGGGGTTCGGGGTTTTCAAATACATTAGCGAGCAAAATGCCATCATTGGCCGATAAACCGGCCAAGAGGTAAAGACAACGCCGGGTAAGCTGATTGTTTTGGTATGAAAACTGGTTGGCTAATGATTCCAGGTACAGATCGCCTATCCAAAGTCGGCGGTCGCGCTTGGGGCCATCCTCATATACTGTCTGCATGCACTCTTTTAAAGTGGCCAATCCTACACGGTCAATATCAGCTATGAGCTGAGGCGTAGTTGCTGCCAAAAGCGGTGGTTTAAAGGCAACCGACGAAGTTGCTTTAAATACCATATTACTGATATGGAAATCAAAATTGGGCGAAGCTCCCAACAATTCGATCTTCACAAAGCGGCAGGCCAAGCGGCGCGGTATAGTAACTTCTGCGGGCATTTCGGTCACGGTAACGGTTTCGTCCTGCAGCCAGGCACGGCTAAGGCTGCCTTTATAAGGATCAAAGGGTACAGACAGCTCTGCGGGCACTTCGCCGAAGGTAAATTTTAGCCGCGCAGGGCCATCGGGTGCCCCTTTCAGAGATTTGACGGTAAAAGTAAAGTAGCCGGTAAGATGTTCGCCCAAGTCAACCACAACACCGCTTTGTGTTTTGAATGATGTGTTGTATAATTTACCCACGCTATCAGTATTTACCGCTTTCCAACCCTGGAAAGCTGCCGGGTCTTTCTCCATATGTACCAGGCCAATAGGTTGTTTTTCTGTTTCAATGAGTTTGGGCTTATTGTCTTCTGCCTTTTTGAGCCAATCCTGCCGGTATGCTTGATAGGGATCCTGCGCCTTCGCGGCACCGGCAAACACCACAATTAAAAAAAACGATAAAAGAAGAAACTTTGGGTTAAGTAAATTTAATACCATAGGGGAATAGTTTAATTAAGTTTTCAGGGTTCCGGTAATTGGTTGTGCCGGAGGTTGTTAATTGGTTATAACAAGATAAATATATACATTTTCTGAACTATCCCCTACCATCTTTTTAATGAATAAAATGCAATTGTGTAATATTACATTTGTGCTGCTCCAATTGTAACTTGTGAAAAATTATCTGAAAATATTATCGATAGACGAATACTCTATCACGCCCAAATACCTGCAGTTATCCAACGCGATCATCAGGGGTATTGAAAGTGGTGATATTGTTAAAGATGACATGCTCCCTTCTATTAACGACCTGAGCTTTGCACTGGATACTTCACGCAATACCATTGAGCGGGTTTACAAGGAATTGAAGGATAAAGGCATTGTAAGTTCGGTACCGGGCAAGGGCTTTTTTATCTCCAATACCGATTTTCAGAAACCGATCAAAATATTCCTGCTGTTCAACAAACTGAGCGCGCATAAAAAGATCATTTACGACGCTTTTGTGGATACTATTGGTGAAAGGGCCACCGTCGATTTTTATATCTACAATAACGATTTTCATTTTTTCAAGAAGATCATCACCGAAAGTGCACAAAACGATTATGCCAAGTATATCATTATCCCGCATTTCCTGGATAATGAAGCCAAAGCGCACGAGATCATCAATACCATCCCGAAAGATAAACTGATCCTGCTGGATAACCTGGTACCCGGGGTAAGCGGAAAGTTTGCGGCGATTTACGAAAACTTCGCCACCGATGTATACGAGGCCCTGAAAAAATTGCTGGATAAGCTAACAAATTACCACACCATTAAACTGATATTCCCGGGCAAAACCTATCACTCTAAAGAGATCATGAAGGGGTTTTTAAATTTTTGCCGGCAGTATGCTTTTGAATATGCCGTGGTCGATTCCTTATCAGCAGAAACCATCCAGCCGCAAACGGTTTATATCAGCCTAATGGAGGACGACCTGGTTGAACTGATCAAAAAGATCATCGCGTCTGATTTAAAAGTAGCCAGAGACGTGGGTGTAATATCTTATAACGAAACCGCGCTTAAAGAGATCATCCTGGATGGCATCACTACTATATCAACCGATTTCAAGCTAATGGGCAGCAAAGCGGCAGAATTTGCCCTGAGCAATTGCCACGAACACTTCGCAGTACCGTTTCATGTAACCCTCAGAAGTTCGTTATAAATCACAGTGGTGATTTTTAGGTAAAAGCCGTCAGTCATAAACGACTGATGGCTTCTATTTTGAATATTTAACAAGAACGATCTTTTTGGTTTATGATTGAATAAATGCTAAAAGATCTTTGTTGATTGTTGCAGCCTCTGTTGCAGGCATTCCATGAGGGAAGCCAGGATAAGAAATCAGCTTTCCATTTTTCAAAAGCTTTACTGCTTTTGCTCCCGAAATTGGAAACGGAACAATCTGGTCGTCTTCACCATGCAAAACAAGCACAGGGATATCTACACTTTTAAGATCTTCTGTAAAATCTGTTTCAGAAAAAGCTTTAATGCCGTCATGATGCGCTTTAACTCCGCCCATCATGCCCTGACGCCACCAGTTATCTCTGATTCCCTGAGATATTTTTGCTCCCTCACGGTTGTAGCCATAAAAAGGAATAGTAAAATCCTCAAAATATTGTGCCCGGTTAAATGCCGTACCTTCACGTATTTCATCAAATACAGACATAGGCACTCCGTCAGGATTATTTTCAGTTTTAACCATTAACGGCGTAACCGCACTAATCAGCACCACTTTGGCAACACGCCCTTTTCCCAAATTAGCCGCGTAATGGATAGCTTCGCCGCCGCCGGTAGAATGACCGATATGTACGGCGTCTCTCAGATCCAATGCCTCAGTTACCGCTGCTACGTCGGCTGCATAGGTATCCATGTCATGTCCTCCCGAAACCTGGCTTGATCTTCCGTGACCACGGCGGTCATGGGCTATAACCCTGTATCCCTTTTTAAGAAAAAACATCATTTGCGCATCCCAATCATCTCCGGATAAAGGCCAGCCATGGTGAAAAAAAAGTGGTTGTCCTGTTCCCCAATCCTTGTAATAAATCTCGGTTCCGTCTTTTACTGTGATCTTACTCATTTCTGTTGATTATGGTGATTAATAAAATGCTGAAAACATGCTTTTTTGAAGCGTGATGTTAGGTAGGTGTAACAATTAAAAATAGTAAATAAAAGCGCAGATCTATTAAATCAATCCATCAAAAATCACTCAAAGTTTATAAACATTAGTTAAGTGCTTCTTATCGAGGAGAAAATAATTTCCGGCAATACTTCATGGAGGGTTTTCTTAGAAGGAAAACTTCACAAAAGAATGTCATCCTGAACGAAGGGCAGAATCTGCTATAAACCATTTAGGTTGTTAATAGATTCTTCGCTGTCGCTCAGAATGACAAATTATATAGGTTGAAGTGATTACTTCAAATTCCTGATCTTAATATTCCTAAAAAACGCTTCGTTGCCATGATCCTGCAGCAACAGGTGGCCTTCTTTTGCTTCGCCAAAGTTTTTCCAGATGGTGTACTTGCTGATAGCTACCAGATCCCGGAATTCTTTAGAGCCACGTTCATATTCCAGCACTTTAATGCCGTTCAGATAGTGCTCTACGTGGTTATTGGGGTATACCACAATCCTGCCGATGTTCCAGCTGCCTATCGGATGTACAAAACGTTCCTGTTTATTTGCTTTGATCAGATCATATAATGATGCCAGGGTACGATCACCGTCACGACCGAGTTTGGCATCCGGATGCAATTTATCATCCAGTACCTGATATTCCAGTCCAATAGCTGAGCCTTTCGTTACTTCAGACAGGGTCACAAAATATTTCACACCGCTGTTGGCCCCTGGCGTTAATTTAAATTCAAAAGAAAGATCAAAAGCGCTATACTGAGCGTTAGTTACAATATCACCACCGCCTGATTCTTCTTTTCCCGCCGATGGCAGTACATGCATGGTTCCGTCTTTATACTCCCATCCATTGGCTGGAAATGTTTTTAAAGTAGCCCCACGCCAGCCGGTATTAGTTTTTCCATCATACAGCAGTTTCCAGCCAGCGGCCTTTTCGGCAGGAGTAATGCTATTCGGCTGCAGGTTTACTACATAAATGTCCTTTGGAAAAGGTGTACGTTTTAAATTGGTGGTTTGCAGCTTAAAGTTTTTAAAATATACCTTTTTACCGGCCTGCTCCTCTTTACTTACTGCATGTACCTGCAAACCGATGAAACCTTTGCTGTCGATAGTATCCACTACATCAGCAACGGGCACGCCATTAATCCAGGTTTTCATTTCATTACCAATACATTCAATTTTGATATGATTGTACTCGCCTACTTTAAAAGCGTCTTTTGCCTTAGCGTTCAGATCAAGCGGATAAAGCCAGTCTCTTCGGCCTTCATCATAAATACCACCTGTCCATTTACGGTCAGATGGATCAATTTCAAACTGGCGACCGTAAACCTTTCCCTTACCTTCATGCCCTGCAGGGTCATAATGACTTCGGGTTTGTACACCTGAGTTACTCAGCTTGCTTTCTATTTTAGTGTCCAGTTCTAATATAAAATCACCATACTCCTTTTCGGTTACTAAAAATGAATTGCCCGAATTTAAAACAGTAGTACCTACTATCTGGCCATCCTCTACTTTATAATCGGCAGTACCAGCCAGGCGTTTCCAGCCTTTAAGGGTTTTACCATCAAACAAGGTTTGAGCGTTACTTTTAACAGGCATTAAGGCAGCCGCGGCAAACAGGGCCACAGCCGGGTAGATGATTTTCTTCATGTGTAATGTTATAATGGTTTTTATTTAGGATTTTTCAAGTTTACGCAAACCTGCGGAAAATGAAGAACGTTTATACGTTTACTTCCCAGCCTTTTTCATACTCCCTGCTCCATAGCTTGGTAGCTTCCGGATCGTTTATGATATGCCCATTAGCAGGATCGACATGCAATACCCGGTCAACCCGGTAAGATATATTACCCAACTGAGGCAACAGTGTCGACTTAAATCCGGTTTCAATCGGGCAGTTTAAAGCAGTTTTGCCTCTTATGGCATCTATAAAGTTCTGCATGTGAAAACCATCCAATGCCTCGGTAGGGCTTACTTTATTGTTAGCATCAACCTTGGTATCGTCTTTCACATCCTTTACCAGTTTGTTATCACCATCGTAAACCTGGTAGCCATTGCCGCCACCATAAAACAAGGTTCCTTTATCACCGTAGAAGATTACTCCCCTGCCTATTTTTTCAATACCAAATCCGTTGCAGCTACGGCCTTCCCACTCAGCAGCAGTATTATTGGGAAAATTGTACAGAATATTTTGTGTATCAGGCGTTTGCCAATCATCGTTAAAATGGAAACGTCCACCGGTAGAAACTACTTTATTCGGAAAATCAACACCCAAGCCCCAGCGGATCACATCCAACTCGTGGGTACCATTGTTCAGAGCCTCACCGGTTCCCCAGTTCCAAAGCCAGTGCCAGTTATAATGGATTAGGTTATCGCGATAAGCCACACGTGGCGCCGGGCCCTGCCAAAGGTCATAGTTTAGATTTTCAGGTACAGCCGTTTCCTTACCACGGCCGATGCTTGCACGGTGATTAGTATACCAGCCTTTGGCATAATAAGCCCGGCCGATAACGCCATCATGCAATTCCTTCACCATAGCCTGTACATTACTAAATGAACGGCGCTGGCTACCCATTTGCACCAGTTTATTGTATTTTTTGGAGGCCGCAACCGCCATTTCGCCCTCATGTGGGTTATGGCTGCAGGGTTTTTCTACATACACATGTTTACCCGCCTGACAGGCCATAATGGTAGCCGGCGCATGCCAATGATCAGGTGCGGCAATAACAACTGCGTCAATTTCCTTGATCTCGAGCATTTTACGGATATCGGTAATACCCTGTGGTTTTTTACCGGTAATTTTGAATATCTCATTAATGGTTTTTTCAACCACTTTGGAGTCTACATCACATATATATCCTATCTCCACATTGGGTATACGGGCAAAGCTTTGAGCCAGGTATAGCCCGCGGCTATTGGTTCCCATCATTCCTAGCACTACCTTATCATTTGGCGACCCTTTAAAAACCGCCGCTTTTGATAGCTCTGGTGTAAGCAGGAAGCAGGTACCTGCTAATGAAGTTGTCTGGATGAACTTTCTACGGCTAATCATATCTAAAATCGGTTAATTGGTTTATACCCTATTACTTGCGTAGGCAAATATGGCAAATTACCTAAGTTTTAGAAAGGCATTTAAAGAAAATGAACAACTTTTTTTCAAAATGACCTGTAACTTAACTGTGACTTAAAACAACCTCTAAAACAATCACTTAAAGAAAATACCCAAACACAGCTGACTGCATTGGGAGGCCGCTTTAGGTTTAAGTTAAATATATTACCAAAATATTTAACGGATAAGGTAACAGATGGTGCATCCCACAAAACTTTTTAAAGTTTTATTTTAACACTTTTTGAGACAAAAACCGGGTCTAAACAGCTCAAAAACGGCCTGAAATTCATTCAAAACCATCGATTTTAACACTTTTTAACAAATTACTGGCAGGATTTATTGGGTTTAAAAAGTTTCACGCAACTGATGTTTAAATAACTACATACCAAACGGTCGGTTTTGAGGCTGTGTTCCTCTTTAACAAAACAGCCCGGTTTTCCTTTTTATCGGAGAACCGGGCTGTTGTATATACAAATATACGCAATTAAGTCCGAAGTTTTAAGTCGTACTTTTAAAGCACTCTGCGTATGTTTTAAACTAAATTTTGTATCGAAAATACGTCCAGTTTGGAGTTTTGGAAATTACGGACGCGTTTGTACACGCCGTTCCCGTTGCTGCTGCCATCATTATTGGTATTGCCTTCAATAGTTTCAAACACATCCCCATTTATAGCGGTGATAATGCCGGTGTGTATCCAGTCGTAAGTAGTTTTTTCCAGCAGGAAGATATCACCTGGTTTTACGATAGAAGGGTTACTGCGCACGGTAGCAAAACGGCTCAGGATACCTTTTTGAATACCTGTAGTGGCTACGGTATCGCAACTGTAAGACAAAGGCATCAGCGTACGAAAATCTTTACCCAGCTGACTGGCAGCCTGATCTAAAATAGTTTGTACAAAGCCCATACACCAAAACCATGGCGTACCTTCCATACCATCCATATAGCTGCGCACCCAGGGGCCGCTGTTACTCTGTCCTTTAATAGTGAGTTCAAAAGGGGCATTATTAAGATGTTGAAAAGCGGTATTTACTACCAAAGTACGCAGATCAGTACCTGCTACAACGCCCGTAAAGGCGTTTAGCATCGGTCTGGATAATTCGGTAAAAAGAGCGGCATCAACAATACCGGTTTGGGGTAAATTTTTGGCTAGTTGAAAAGCATTTACCGCGGCCTGTGTAGCCGGACCAAAATCACCATCGACACCGGTAGCTGTGCCTGCCGATGGGTTTACCATAGCGTATAAATTAAGCCAGCTTTGCACCTTTATCACATCTTTTACGGTGTTGGTGTTTCCGCCTTTTTGCTGGGTACCCGTTATAACTATTTCTTTCAGGTATTGCTTTTTAATCATGACCGTTTAGATTTAAAGTGATAAGGTTTAGGTTTGACTCCTGCTATTTTAAAGCCCGTTGAACAGCTATTAAACAGGAACCATTTACTGCCTAAAATTAAACCCTATCCTGCAATTTCACACAGGTAATTATACCCTATTGCATACGTAGTTTTACGTATAAAGTTACCTTGAAATTAGGCATTTGGATTGTAAAAAATGAGCAGATTGTGGAGATCATAAAAAACTCTTTAAAATCCTAGTATTTTTGGATATTTATTAATTGCGTTATTTTTGATAATACCGTGTTTTCACCTATTGCAATGAAAAAATATTAACTACATATTGGGCATACTATTAACACATGAAATAAAGTTTCTGATCTTATGCCTAAACCCATCCTAAAAAAAGCCCCCTAGGCTAGCGCACGCGTGTCGCGTGTGTTTCTGTTATGGATGACCGCTATTCAATCCATCAACTGCACACGCGACACGCGTGCGCTAGCTGGCGGAGAGTAAAAGTATATATCCTTTATATTTCTATCTTTTTGACAATGACCTTATCTACGAAAACTACAAAGTAGTTTAGTTGTTGATTTTGAGCATGATTATTAATCAATTTTAAAATGAAAATAAATTCAAAAAATGTAATTAGAGGCCTTTCGGCTATGTTTATAGTTTTTTCCTTATCCAATCTAGCATATGCTACAACAATGCAACAAAACAGATTTAGCCGCAAGATAATCGGAAACGATACAGTAATTTCTCTTTACCCTCCACCTGTTTCCCTTCAGGAAATAGAAAAATTTAAAGGAAAAAAAGTAAATATTGAAGAGAGAGTACTGAAATATGAAGTGGTAAACAAAGATCTTAAAATATTAAAAGTTGAAAATAAAGACCATTTGCAGCTAAATGTTATCGTCAAAGGAAATGACATCAAATTAAACGCGGACGAATTAAAAGATAAAAACATTTTTGTATATGGACTTGTAACAATTAACAACGGTATATTACAGATAGAAGTAACAAACCCTCAAGATATTTTTATTATTAATTCTATTAAAAAGGAATAATTGTAATACTTAATTAAACTTCTATTCATTTCATCTGGTTGAAAGCAATATCTCAATAGTTAAAAACTCATGTACAAATACAAAAATTTTATCGTACTTACCGCTCCTCGTACTCCCTGATGAGCTTTTGAGTAGCGCGGTTGCGCCAGGCGGTGATCAGTAGTTCTTTCAGATCATCGGGCGATACGGTTTCGAGCCGTACCAGCATGTATTTGTAGTTCCGGTAATGGTCTGTAATAAAAAAGGTATGTGGATCGGCTGTCATCCATTTTTCCCGTTCAAGGGTGTGTAACGCTACCAGCTCATCCTTTAGCTTCACATTGGCCATTATTTTTTTATTCACATAAAACGCGGGGTCCTCAAAATGCATTTTTTCGGTTACCCCGGGCAATGGCAGCAAAGTAGCACGCATAAACTGCATAAAGATGAACATGTCTGTAGCCATAGTTTGTCTGGAATCAGAATTAACTTCGTTGAGGACTGTGTCGTTTTCAGAATTAAAGAATTAACAAAATCCTGAAACCTAAAATTCTGAAAATTTTCTCATTCTGGAAATTCTGATTCAGACATTCTTCTTAATAAAAAATAGGCGGCGGATTTAAAGTGGTGTTTTGACGCTGGTGCCAGTATGGATATATCGGATCAACGTCGCTGGCGGCGTCCAGCTTTTTAACCTGATCTGTGGTCAGGTTCCAGCCAACAGCGGCCAGGTTTTGTTTTAGTTGTTCCTCGTTACGGGCACCTATCACCAGATTGGCCACAGTTGGTCTTTGTAATAACCAGTTCAATGATACCTGCGCCACCGATTTACCGGTTTCTTCGGCAACCTCATCCAGTGCATCAACAATATTGTATAAACGTTCAAGATTTGTTTCCGGGCCGTGGCTGCCACCTTGTGCTCTTCTGTTGTCCTGGGGAATAGGCTGTCCTCTGCGGTATTTGCCACTTAATTGTCCAGACGCTAACGGGCTCCAGACTATGGTGCTCACTTTTTGATCAATGCCCAGTGGCATCAGTTCCCATTCAAACTCACGATCAAGCAACGAATAATAAGCCTGATGTGCCACATATCTGCTCCAGCCGTAACGCTCAGATACAGACAATGATTTCATCAAATGCCAGCCAGAAAAGTTGGAGGCCGCAATATAACGGATCTTACCGCCGGTTACCAGATCGTCCAGGGCGCGCAGGGTTTCTTCAACGGGTGTGGTACCGTCGAAACCATGCATATGATACACGTCAATATGATCGGTATTTAAGCGGCGCAGGCTGGCCTCGCACTGCTGTATCAGATGATAGCGTGATGAACCATAATCGTTGGCGCCATCGCCCATGGTAAAAGTGGCTTTTGACGAAATCAGTACCCGGTTGCGTAAGCCTTCCAGCGCCTGGCCCAATATTTCTTCGGATAACCCACGCGAGTAAACGTTGGCCGTGTCAAAAAAATTAACACCCGCATCCATACAAAGATGGATCAGCTTTTTTGCTTCATCTACCTGCGTATTTCCCCAGGCTTTAAAAAACTCGTTACCACCGCCAAAAGTGGCCGTTCCAAAACTCAATACGGGCACTTTTAATCCCGATGCTCCTAATTGTCTGTATTCCATATGATAGTGTTTTTGATGTAATGCGGAGGAAAAGAGAATCAAGATACTAGAATCAAGAATTAAGACAAAGCAAAAAATGCCCGGCAATGTAATTACCTGGTTATCGTTTTTCTTCCTGATTCTTGATTCTAGTATCTTGATTCTTTTTCCTTACCCTTAACAAAGCTAAAAATTATGTGTTTCGACATTAAATTTTACGCATCATTCATTTGTCATTTGTAGCTATCACTGGCACAATCCGGAACAACTCTAAATAAGAAATAGCCTGTTTACAAATAATGCCATTGGTTAACTTTGGCAAAAAATTAACACATGGAGAAAACCAGACTTACCATTAATAATAACGGCTCTGTAAAAGTTGACGGCGATTTTGAAATTGTTGACGCGCAAGGCAACGTATACGGATTACAAGGCCGTACAGTATTATCTATCTGCCGCTGCGGCTTATCGGCCAACAAACCATTTTGCGATGGCGCCCACAAAGGTCACTTTGAGCACGATGCTATAGCATTTGATCTGCCGCCCAAAAAAGTTTAAGCAGCAGCGTATAAAATTTATAAAAGCCCCTGGTGTATAAAACCAGGGGCTTTTACTTTATACCTGTTTTACCAGATTTTTTATGGATTTTTGAACCTTTTACTGATGCGTTATTTTTTCCATATAGGTTATCACGGTACACAATACAGCGGCTGGCAAAAACACGCCGGTGTTATGAGTGTACAACTGGTTTTAGAAACCGCGCTTGGCAAACTGTTTAAACATCCCATTGCCGTTGTTGGCTGCGGTCGAACCGATGCACATGTACACGCGAGTCAGTTCTTTTTTCATGTTGATGTGGAACATGAATGGGATTTCGACCTGTTTTTCAGGCTCAATAAAATATTACCGGACGATATAGCCCTGTTTGACATTATCCCGATGCAAGGCCTGCCACATGCCCGTTTTGATGCCGTACAGCGCGCCTATGATTATTTTATCCATACCTATAAAGATCCGTTTTTGAGCGATTTCAGTTCGTTGTACCTCGAAAGAAACCTGGATATTGATGCCATGAAAAAGGCTACGGCGCTGCTGCCTTTGTATGATGATTACCGCGCGTTTTGCAAAATGCCCGACAGGATTGACCATACCATTTGCAAAGTATCATCGGCCGGTTTGTTTGTTGATCAAAGCGGCGACAGGATACGGTTTCACATATCGGCCAACAGGTTTTTGAGTAAGATGATCAGGATCATTGTAGGCCGGCTGCTGGATATTGGTCGTGGAGATATGAGCGTTGATGAATTTGAACATTACCTGGCCAGCAAACAAACACCCCAGATCATTATACCGGCCCATCCGCAGGGTCTGTATCTTTCTAAAGTCACTTACCCCTATCTTGACCTGGCCCCACGCACAAACTTTTCTGGTTTGCTGTTTTAAGTGGAGTAAACTCACCCGGCCGCACTTCGCTGTACTACTACCTCTTCGCCTTTGGCGGAACGCGGGCTTAAAGAAAGTAATCTTTTGTCTTTTATCCTTACTCCTTTATCTCTCCATCCTTACTCTTTTATCCTTGCTCTTTGCTCCCTCCATCCTTGCTCTTTTATCTATAATTCATCTTTATAAAAATATGAGCAGTTAAATTGGTAATTTTGCCGTCTTAAATATTTAATACAATTTCTGATGGTGTGGTTTGAAAAATTAAAGCTGAATAAGCAACTGGTTAGGTCGGTAAATGAGGCTGGTTTTACAAACCCTACAGAATTGCAATTAAAAACGCTTACCCGAATAGTTGGCGGCCAGGACATTATTGCCATAGGCCCGGAAGGAAGCGGCAAAACCACCACTTATGTTTTGGGCGTTTTAAACCGTTTCAATTATGCACCGGAAGGCGTTCCGCGGGTATTGATCCTGGTGCCCGAAAAGGAACAGGTTATGAGCGTAATTGAACAATTTGATCTATTGAATAAAAACAAATCGATCTCAATTGTTGGCTTATACGTTGCCCCGGGCATTGAAGCCCAAATGGATGCACTGGCCGATGGCGCCGATATTGTGGTAGCTACCCCAGACAGGGCAAGGGCTATTTATCTGAAACTGGCCCTTAATCTAAACAAAGTTGATCTGCTGGTAATTGATGATGCCGACCTGATGGTTAAAAAAGGCTTGCAGCTGCCGGTTGTGGAGTTGGCCAACAGTATAGGCCGGGGTCAGCACCTGGTATTTACCGAGGTAATGCACAGCAGATTAGAGAAAATGCTCGATCCGTTCATGAATCAACCAGCTATTATTGAGATAGAAGAATTACAAGAGCAACCTTTACAAACACATCCTCAGCTATTATATAACGTTCCGAACTTTGGCACCAAGCTCAATTTGCTCAACCTCTTCCTGTATGATGATGAGCTTTTTACCAAAACAGTAGTATTTGTAAATACCAAAGTTACTGCCGACAAATTGTATAAAAGCCTGCATAGCCGCCTGCGCGATGCGGTAGCCTTTTTAAACCCGCAGTTTTTTGATACCAATGGGTTTAAAAACATCGAAGATTTTAAAGCTGCTGAGAATTCCCGTGTTTTGATTGTAACCAATGAAAATCAGGAAACTATCGATTTAAGTGGTATCCCTTTCCTCATCCACTTTGACCTGCCCCTGGAAAAGGAAACCTTTATAGAGCGTATCACTAACCATGACCCTGATCATGAGCAGGAAACCCTGGCTATTACTTTTGCTACCGATCTGGAATTAAGTCAGGTTAAAAAGATAGAGCAAGCCAGCGGCAAAAAAATTCCAGCTGCCACCCTGCCCGATGAACTGGTTATTGAAAAAGAGACAAAAGCAAAAAAAGAGGAAGCGGATAAAAAAACTGCCAAATCAAATCCTGATGCTCCAATTGTTGGGGCTGCTTTTCATGAAAAAAAGGCTGCTAATGCCAAAACCTATAATTATAGCTCCGGCCAAAAGGCCAAGATGAACAACAAACGCAAGCATTAAGCTATTTTACGCAGTAAGCTACATACAAGTCTTCAACCTTTTTGCGGGCCCAGGGTGTTTTACGCAAAAACTTAAGGCTTGATTGTATGCTGGGGTTATCATGAAAACAGTTGATACGGATGCGTTTGTCCAGTTCCTCCCATCCAAATTGAGCCAAAAGCTCTTCCAATATTACCTGTAATGTTTTACCGTGCAGCGGATCTTTGCTTTGTTGTTGCATAAGGCAAAAATATGGTTATTAAGCTATTATACATACATGGCCTATTTATTATATACTTTGGCTAAACAACTAATTGCACCTTCATTCTACAACACAACCAGTTATCATATCCATGCGTTTAAATAGTCATATGTAAATACTGTTTATTTAACCGTATTTTAGTAAATTAGATAAACATTTTATGTAATTATTCACTACCAATAAGTCATAATCTATTTGATATAATGAGCGGCCGTAAGTTTTATCTTATTTTACTTTTTCAGGCTATCTCATTATATGCGTTTGCTCAAAAGCCGCCTTTGCATTTTCAGCGCATCGGCAGTCGCTCTAACTTATCAGAACTCAACGTTAATACCATTTTTCAGGGTAGCTATGGCTTTATCTGGGTGGGCACCCTTGATGGTTTAAACCGTTTTGACGGTAATAAATTTAAAGTTTTCCAGAACAATATAGCGGATAGCACCAGCCTAAGCAATAACTATGTAACGCATATTGCCGAAGATAAAAACAGGGATCTTTGGATAGCCACCTTGGGCGGGGGCCTTAATAAATACGACCGTAAAAAAAACAGGTTTTATCATTATCTGCATAATAAGAAAACAGCTAATACCGTAGCAAGCAATAATTTAACAGGACTTGTTTTTGATAAAGATGGTAATTTATGGATCAGCTACCAGGATGCGGGCGTTGATGAATTTGAGATCAGCAAAAATAAGTTCACTCATTACAAACACAACAATGCTGACCCTAATACCCTGAGTGATAACAACACCAGAACCATTTACCTGGATAGCCAGAATAACTTATGGATCGGCACCACATCCGGCGGTTTAAATCGCTTTAATATCCAAACCAAAACATTTACCTGTTTTAAGCATGATGATAAGATAGCAGGATCGATATCGGCCAATTACATCACTACTATTTTTGAAGACAGCAGCCACCGTTTATGGATAGGTACCTGGGATAACGGTGGTTTAAATTTGTATGATAGCAATACAGGCACCTTTAAAAACTTTAAAAACATCCCGGGTAACAACAACTCGCTTTCGGGTAATTACATACAAGCCATAGCCGAAGACAGTGATCAAAATATATGGGTAGGCGTAAATAACGGCGGGATAAGCATATACAATTACGCCGAAAATAAATTCACAACCCACTATCATGACGATATCGACAATACCACTATAGCTAGTAACTCTGTTGATGCCATATTAAAGGATAAAACCGGTAATATGTGGGTTGGCACTTTTTCATCGGGTATTAACCTGTACAGAAAAACGACCGAAAACTTTTCGTACTATAAACATAGCTCCCTCTCCGAAAGTTTATCAAACAACTTTGTTTTAAGCTTTTACCAGGATAAAAAAGGTGGTATATGGATTGGCACCGATGGCGGGGGATTAAATTTATTTAACCCCAACAAAGGGACTTTTACAACCTACAAACACCGCGAAAACGATAAAAGCGGTATATCCGGCAATTATATTCTGGATATGCAGGACGACGATAAAGATAACCTGTGGATAGCAACCTGGGGCAATGGCGTTAGCGTCATGAATATGCAAACCCACCGGTTTAAATCATATACGCATAATGCTAATGACAGCAGCAGTTTAGCCGGTAATAACATATACGCCATCACCGCCACACCCGATCATAAAATATGGATAGGCACATTCGGGCAGGGGCTCGACCTGTATAATCCCAAAACCAATAAGTTCATCCACTATAAGCATAACCCTGATGATGCCAAAAGCATCAGTGATAATGTTATCAATTCATTACTGGTTGATTCCAAAGGCAATCTTTGGGTAGGTACCGGTAATGGAGGACTTAACCGTTTTGATCAGCAAACGGGTACTTTCACTTCTTATAAGCACGACGAATCGGCAAACAGCATCAGTAACAACAAAGCGGTCGATCTGCTGGAAGACCTTAATGGCAATATCTGGATCTGCACTTTCGACGGACTGAATCGCTTGGACCCCCAAACCGGCCGGTTCACGGTTTTTAAAACAAAAGATGGCCTGCCCAATAATTATACCTATGCCATTAAGGAAGACAACCGCGGCAATCTTTGGATAAGCACCAATAAAGGTATATCCAAATACAACCCCATAACCAAAAAATTCAAAAACTTCACCGTTGATGATGGCTTACAAGCCGATGAATTTAAAGCAAAATCTGCCTTAAAAGCTAAGGATGGTCAATTATACTTTGGTGGTGTAAATGGGTTTAACGTATTTGATCCTGAAAAGATCATGGACCATCATTACAACCCTCCTTTAGTTTTAACCGACTTCCAGATTTTTAACACCTCGATACCGGTAGCTAAAAATGATAAAGACCCATCACCTTTAAAACAGAATATCAGTGTTACCAAAGCTATTACCTTACACTATGATCAATCGGTAATTTCATTTGAATTTGTTTCGCTGGATTATGCTTTGCTAAACAGTACCGTTTACGCCTATCAATTAGTGGGTTTTGATAAAAACTGGAACCATGTTGGGCGTAAAAATACGGCGACTTATACTAATTTGCCTGCGGGCCATTACACGTTTAAAGTAAAAAGCCACAATGGGGATGGCGTATGGTCAACCCGCGAACTGAGTCTGGAGCTAACTGTTCTACCCCCATTTTGGCTAACCTGGTGGTTTATCATCCTGGTAACGCTGTTGATTTTTGCTATCATATATAGCTTATACCGTTTAAAGGTAAATGCCATCATTAAACAGAAAGCGTTGTTGGAGCAACAAGTATCTGAACGTACCGTCGAAGTGATGCATCAGTCTGATGAGTTAAAAAAGCAATCGGCCGATCTGTTAAACCTGAACGCCGAACTACAGTCGCAATCTGAAGAGCTACAGGCTTTGAACGAAGAGCTGCTGGTACAATCTGAAGAGTTGGAGCTGCAGCGCCAGCAGGAGCGCCAGGCCCGTAAAGAAGCCGATAAAGCCAACCAGGCTAAAAGCATATTCCTGGCTACCATGAGCCATGAAATACGCACCCCCATGAATGGCGTGATAGGCATGGCTTCTCTCCTGAGCGAAACAGAGTTAAATCCCGAACAGCGGGAATATACCAATACCATTATAGCCTGTGGCGACAGCCTGGTGAATGTGATTAATGACATTCTTGATTTTTCAAAAATAGAATCAGGTAAAATGGATATTGAGCAGGACGATTTTGACCTGCGCCATTGCATGGAAGAGGTAATGGATCTTTTTTCGCAACAGGCCTCACAACAAAACCTGGAACTGGTTTACCAGATAGATCCTGCCCTGCCCACACAAATTATTGGCGACAGTTTGAGGCTTAAACAAGTAATCACCAACCTTACCGGCAATGCTTTAAAATTTACTCAAAAAGGCGAAGTATTTATAAAAGTATTTCTATCTAAAACCTTCAAAAACGGGCATATCGAAATCGGTTTCAGTGTGATGGACACCGGGATAGGTATTCCCGATGAAAAGCTTCCGGGATTGTTCAATGCCTTTTCACAGGTTGATTCGTCAACTACCCGCAAATATGGTGGTACCGGTTTGGGCCTGGTGATCAGTCAGCGCCTGGTAAAACTCATGGGCGGCGATATCTGGGTAGAAAGTGTTTACAAAGAAGGTTCGGTATTTATGTTCACCATCAAAGCGGCGGTCAGTAAAAAACAACTAAAACATCAACCTATCGTATTTAATCAGGCCGAAATGGCAGGAAAAAAGATACTGTTAGTTGATGACAACCAAACCAATCGCTTTATACTAAAAACACAGTTGGAACAATGGGGAATACTCACCGAATCTGCTGCTTCGGCAGTGGAAGCACTTGATCTTTTATCCGAAGGCGAAAAATTCAATCTGGTTATCACGGATATGGAAATGCCGGATATGGACGGGGTCGACTTGGCGCGGTCTATTAAAAGGAACTATAAGAACCTGCCTGTAATTATGTTGAGCTCCATTGGCGATGGTTCAAAGAAAAAATATCCGGGTTTATTTTCTGCTATTCTCACCAAACCTGTAAAGCAAAATCAGCTGGGAAAAAGCATACAGGCCGAGTTTCAAAACCAGCCAACTTCGATTTTTACAGAACCTAAGTCCTCGAAATTATTTGAAAAAGACTTCGCGGATGATTTCCCCATGCGCATTTTAGTGGCTGAGGACAACCTGATCAATCAAAAACTGGTTGACAGGATGTTAACCAAACTGGGTTATAAATTTATCATGGCACAAAACGGGCTCGAGGCCCTAAATAAGCTAAAATTAAACCCTGTTGATGTGATATTTATGGATGTGCAAATGCCCGAGATGGATGGCTTTGAAGCCACCCGGCATATCCGTAAATACGCCTTTAAGCAGCCCTATATCATAGCCATGACCGCCAACGCCGGCCCCGAAGACCGTGAGCTATGCTTGACAGAAGGTATGGACGATTACATTGCCAAACCCATGAAAACCGAAGATTTAGTAGCAATATTAAAAAAGGCTTATGAAGCTGTAGAAAAGAAGAGTATGGATAAAGAAAAGTATAAATAGATTTGGGATTGAATTTTATCCCATATAAACTAATCTAAAGACATGTCATTTCGATAGAGCATGGGTAGGGATGAGCGTTGTGCGAAAGAGAAATCTTCTGTATAATTCAAAACTCAACTTCCAGTCGCATAAGATTTCTCCTCGTACCTCGTTCGAAATGACATAACTCTTATATTCAAACTATGGTCGATATTATCACTTTACCACTTATACACTCTATGATTCTTATGGTCTTTGTTTAGTAATTGGGTTGTCTTTGAATTTTTCTAACTCAATAGCCTCTGTAAAATAGCTTTTAAATTTATCAGACAGGTGTTGATCTTTAAATTTCACGATTGTATACCCACTGTCAAAACAAACTACCTCTATCTGGGCATCTGGATATTGTATATTTCCATTCTCCCAGATTAACCCGTTACCCTCCGCAAAGGGTAGATTATCTTCATCAACTATAATATCAACTGATTTAGGTATCGCTAAAATTACGCCCCACCAAATTTGCAAATCGGACTTTAACAGTTTACTAAACTCATCCTTTGTGAGTATAAAATAATCGTGATCTAAATTTATCGGTAAATCTTCTCTTATTTCTGTAGAATTAAATTCTAAATCACATAGCAACCAATTGAACTCATCCAAATCTTCTAAGATGGGATACATAAGTACATCTAAGTGCGTATGATACCTCATTTTATCACTTTTACGTATTATCCAGTTCATTCCTATCAGATTTTCCTTATTCCCCTACCCCTAATTCCTGCATCAACTTCACTAATTTCTCCTTCACTTCAGCCAATTCGTTTTCCAGCTGGCTTACACGGGCTTCCAGGCCGCTGGTTGAACGGGTTCCTGTTTCTTCCACCTCATCATAGTCATTAACATCGGGCGTGCCGCTTAAAAGATGAGCATATCTAACTTCTTTTTGTCCGGGGCGTTTAGGTAACTGCACCACATAAGGCAAAGCCGGGTCGGCCAGTTTCTCCAGCATTTCCTGCACCTCCTCTATCGATTCAAACTCGTATAACCTGCCAGAGTTGGTATTGAGTTCGCCCGGTGTTTGGGGACCGCGCAATATCAACAGACATAATAAAGCTACTTCGGCCGGTATTACCGGGAACACGATAGCAAAATTGTGTTTATATTTTATATTACGGATAGAACCACCGGTAACGGTAGAGATCAATCCGCGCCTTTTGAGCGTATTTAACGTCTCGGTAACTGTGCCCTCATCATAATTCACAACCGGCTTGCGCGATGTTTTTTGGTTACATGCGGCAGTTAGGCCATTAAGTGTCATGGGGTAATAATCGGGCGTGGTTTTGCTTTTTTCCATCAGCGAGCCTAATACACGCAGCTCTGTAGCATTAAGTACCGGTAAAGTTTGGGGTGAATCCATGGCTAAATATAAGCAGCTTTTTATAGCCGCAAAATTTTAGTGATTATTTTTAAACACTGCACGTTAAGTAAAGATAAAATTTAGCTTAAATCCGTTACTTTGTATTTACATGTCATTATTCATCACATCACTAAATTCGGGCAGTAACGGCAATTGCTATTACGTAGGGAACGAGCGGGAGGCTATATTGGTTGATGCCGGCATATCATGCCGCGAAACGGAAAAACGCATGGCCCGTCTGGGCCTGTCTATGCAAAAGGTAAAGGCCATATTTGTATCGCACGAACATTCAGACCACATCCGTGGCATACCCGTACTGGCCAAAAAATTCAATATACCGGTTTATATTACTCCAGGCACCTTACTACATTTAGGTAATAACTTAAATATGGAGATGGTGCACCATTTGCATGAATTTGAAACGGTGAACATTGGCGAATTGCAGGTTACATCATTCCCCAAGGAACACGATGCATCGGAACCGCATAGCTTTTTTGTGAGCTGTCGTGACATTAATGTGGGCATATTTACAGATATTGGCATGGTGTGCGACAGGCTTATCCGCTATTTCAGTCAGTGCCACGCCGCCTTTTTAGAGGCTAATTATGATGACGATATGTTGGATAATGGTGGCTACCCTTATCATCTTAAACGGCGTATCCGTGGCGGTAAGGGTCACTTGTCAAACAAACAGGCCCTGGCATTATTCACCACGCATAAGCCGGCATACATGACCCACCTACTGCTTTCCCATTTATCGCACAATAATAATAATCCTAAACTGGTAGAAGACTTGTTTACCGCCTGCGCCGAAGGCATCAACGTGGTGGTAGCCTCCCGATTTGAAGAAACCCCGGTTTATCATATCGGCGAAACGGATAAAGCGCCTTCATTTGCAGGACAGCTTGATCTGGGCCTCTTTAATTAATTATTGAATTAGTGATTTAGTGAATTACTGAATTAGGTTTCTTGCTTCGCTTTCGCGAGCTTAGCGCGGCGTATCTCATGGGTGGCATGAGGCAAGCTTTCAGCTGAAAATATCCCCAGGCTGTCATTTCGAACGAGGTACGAGGAGAAATCTTTTACGACAGGTAGTTTAACTAAGCGCATTTATCTTGTATATAGCATAAGATTTCTCCTCGTACCTCGTTCGAAATGACAACGAATTTATTTTTGCTGCCGCGAGATACGTTGCGCTAAGCTCGCGGCAGCTGTTTAAACAAAAAAGTCTTGATACTTGATACTAACTACTTGATACTAAAAAAAATCACTGCTTCACCCGCATAAACATCATAAACAGCATTTCGTACAGCTCCGGGTGCTTGTGTTTCAGTTCCTCGGGTTTTTGAAAAAAGTACTCGGCGGCTACGGCAAAAAACTCTGCTTCGCTGGTTGCGGCGTAGGGATTAATATCTGATCTGCCTTCTTCTATTTTATGGATCTCCAGATGTATCATTTTTAACCAGGGCAGCACATAATCATGCGCCAGCAGGTTTTCGGGGATGCCGTCGGTAGCTCCGTCTGATTTATCCAGCAGATGCACAAATTCATGTATAGCCGTGTTCTCTTTACCAGCCGAACGGGAAAAGCCTTTGATAAGCGCAGCTCTCGACAAGATCATTTGCCCGTTCATGTATCCCGAACCTACCATTCCCAGGATATTCCTGCCTTCACCTTCAAACTGAAACTCGGCATCAAAAGTATCCGGATATAATATCACGTTGGTGAGGTTGCTGTATCGCCAGTTACCCAGCCTGAAGATGGGAATCACCGCACTCGAAGCAATCATTACCCGGTCGGTATCTTCAATAGCCGTGCCCACCCCTTCTATGGTGATACCTTCCAAAAAATCGCTTACTTTTTGTTCAAATAAAAGCTTATCCGCATTATTTAAAGCTTGATAAAATGGAATATACCGGGCTAAAATATCTTTATAAACCGTATTGGCAGGTATTCTTTTCTGCTTACCCTTTTTGGTCGAAAAATAATATCCGATTAAGGCAATAACAACAAGTAGGAGTATAATGATTGGTATCATAAAGCTAAAAAATCAACAGAATCAATGTAACCATTCACATCAACGGTCAAATATCAGCATTAAATCAGGTAAATCAACAGCATAACCAGGGCCGCTATCAGCGTATTTAAAAAATTTACTGTATTGTTGCCCAAATGTCCGCGTCGTTCCAGCAGGGCTCCCAAGGCAGAATCGGTTAAATTACCTATTGTTCCGGCAATAATAATCCAGATAAAACTACTGTTGCTCCACCCAAAACCAATAGTATAAACCAGGGCTATAACGCAACTACCGCCTAAACCAAATAAGACACCTTCCATACTGATCACACCATCCAGTCCCCGTTGGTCGGCCTTTAGGGTGATGATATTGAAAAAACGCCTGCCATAAATTGTACCCAGCTCTGAAGACAAAGTATCTGCTGTTGCCGATGCAAAGCCGGCAGCCATCATCAGTATCCAAATTGTTGTATAGGCTGGGAATAACAAGACCAGGAGCCCGGTTATGCCCCCTACACCCGCATTGGCCAACACCTGGGCTGCGCTTCTGCCGACTTGATGCTCCTCTGTATTAGCGAAATCTTGTTTTTGATGTTTTTGCCAGGAGGTTGCTGCCGAGCCTAAAATAAAGAAGGTGGTCATCATGACTACACCGGTATATCCTGCTCCCGCAAAAACCAAGCAGGCAACAATAGCGCCTGTAAGGGCCGCTGCCGGGGTTAGTTTACGGGCAGATATGCTATAAATAACGCCCGCAATAAGAATTAATACCAATAAACCGTAATGAGCCAACATGGAATCAAGATTAATAAAAAAACTTAATTATAAGTAATTGGGGCTAAAGCCACTTTCATCTGTAACACCCTTCCGTCCCATAAATGAGACGGCAATGAATCTAAATCCGGTTTAGCTTATTATTTCATTGCCGTTTGGCTTCAGCCAACGGTTGGTAAACATAATAAAGTCCCGGCTTTAGCCAAAGCAGTTTTCAAAATAGCCGCCTATTCACTTTAGATTCTGATCAATCATTTACTTTATTGTTTTTCCAGATTTTAAAATCTTGATTCCTGACTCTAATTTCTTGCCTCTTTCTCCATATTTTTGCCTACGAATGAAAGATATATTAGGACAGGCCATACATGATCATTATCATCAGCAGCAGGAGCATCAACTTTGGATCAATAACCAATATGGCCCTAGTGAAGAGATGCCCGTAGAGGCTTATTTCCGCGAAGAAGACGACATGCCTGATATAGAGTGGCTGGCCTTAAACGAATGCCGGGGCGATATATTGGATATTGGCGCCGGTGCCGGCGCACATGTCTTAATACTACAGGAACGTGGTTTTGATGTTACTGCTTTAGATGTATCCAATATGGCATCAACAGTAATGAAAGCGCGCGGAGTTCATAAAGTAATCACTACCAACATATTTGAATACCAGGATGAGCAATACGATACCTTGTTATTACTCATGAATGGTATAGGCCTTACCGGCACATTACTCCAATTAAAAATCTTTCTAAAGCACACCAAACAACTGCTTAAACCGGGCGGGCAGCTACTTTTCGACTCTTCCGATATCGCTTATTTATATGAGGGTAAACTTCCCGAAAACGGCCCTTACTATGGCGAGATACAATATCAGTATCAATATAACCAGCAAAAAACCGACTGGTTTCCCTGGCTATACATCGATGAACAAACACTTACCAAAATTGCCGAAGAAATGGGCTACAACATGGAGGTACTGCTCGAAGATGAATTTAAACAATACCTGGTAAGGTTAACAGTAAAATAAAAGCTGTCCATAACTTTGCCATCCGCTTCAACTTCTTGTGGAAGTTAGTTTGTTATCAGCCCTGCCCCACCAGGGTTAATTTACAGTCATAATCCTTACAATTTATCTTATAAAAACTTATCATCATAATTATATTATGATGATAAGTTCATTATTTAATCAAAAAAATATTTCTTAAAGCGATTATAATAAGATGTTGCAAACATTTAAAAATTTTGCTTTTTTACTAACAAACAAAATATACAATCAATATTAATTCAATTAACAAATGAATAATTTGAAAATATATCAATAAGAGTTATATTGGGTGATATTAATTTAATTTTCAATTAACATTAACCCCTATTCTTATGACTAAAAAATTATTACTTTTTATCGTATTATTTCTAACCGGTATAGAAATAGCATCGGCTCAAAAAAAGCCAGTTACCGGAACAGTTACCGACGCTGCCGGGGGCGCCCCTATGGCTGGCGTATCCGTACGTGTTAAAGGCGGCAGTCAGGGTACCAGCACCAATGCAAAAGGTCAGTTTTCTATCGTTGCTGCCCCTTCCGACGAAATAGTAATTAGTTATACCGGTTATAAAACCCTAACCATTCAGGTAAACGGCCGTTCTAAAATTGATGTTACACTGGTAAATGATGTAGCCCAGCTTAATGAAGTTGTACTGATAGGTACCCGGTCGGCAGGGCGGGTAAAACTCGAAACCGCAGTGCCGGTTGATGTGGTAAATGTAAGCAAAGCTGCCTCTACCACCGGTCGTATGGATCTGACGGATATATTAAATTATTCTGCCCCATCATTCAATTATAATAAACAATCAGGATCAGATGGTGCCGACCACGTGGAGTTGGGAACCCTGCGCGGTCTGGGCCCGGATCAAACGCTGGTTCTGGTGAATGGCAAACGTCGTCACTCTACAGCCTTTGTTTCGGTATTTGGTACCCGTGGCCGCGGTAATTCCGGTGTCGATCTAAGTTCGATCCCGACAGCAGCTATTGATAAAGTTGAAATTTTACGTGATGGTGCATCGGCTCAGTATGGATCAGACGCCATAGCCGGGGTTATTAACCTGGTATTAAAGAAAAATATAAACCAGTTCACTGCCAACGTGGGCTACTCCGGCTATTATGATCCGGCTTTTAACAGCGGCAAAAGCGTTGTCGCGGCCCAATATCCTCATGGCGGCGCTATCGATGGCAATGGCATTACTATTGATGCCAATTACGGCTTAGCCATAGGCAAAAATGGTGGTTTTTTAAACCTTACCGGCGATTATTCAAAAAACGGTAAAACATTTCGTCAGGTGCATGATACTACTTATTCAAATCCTAAAGCTTTACCTATAAACACCTCCAGGAGGGCTAATGGCGATGGTTCGGCAGAAACGGGCACTTTCTTTTTCAACAACGAGATCCCATTGGCCGGTACCCGCACTACTTTTTACAGCTTTGGCGGTTACAGTTATAAAGCATCAGATGATTATGCCTTCAGCCGGAACTTTTCGGCAAGGCCCGACCGCTTCCCTACCACCAGTGATGGCAAACTAATCCCGGTAAGCGGCATCATATTCAATACACCCGATGGTGAATCTTATTATAACCCCATTATCCAAACGCATAATACCGATGTAGCGGTTGCCGCAGGTTTTAAAGGCACGTTAGGTGATGGATGGGACTGGGACCTGAGTAATAATACAGGCAATAATAAATTTCACTTTTTTGGCGAAAAAACCTTTAATGCTTCTTTAAACGCAACCCAAACACATTTTGATGATGGCGGATCGGAGTTTTTGCAAAGTACCTCTAATTTAAATATCAACAAGCACTACTCCAAAGTAATGCAGGGTTTAAACCTGGGTTTTGGTTCGGAGTATCGTTATGAGCACTACAAATTATTCGCCGGCGAAGAAGCATCCTACAAAAACTATGATCCTACCGGTGTAAAAGCGCCGGGATCACAGGGCTTCCCTGGATTTCAGCCTAGTGATGCTGCCAAACAAAGTCGCTCGGTATTTGGCGCTTATGTCGATCTGGAAGCCGATGTTACCAAAAAATGGCTGGTAGATTTTGCCAACCGCCTGGAGCATTACAGCGATTTTGGTTATAACTTCAACACCAAGCTGGCCACGCGGTATAAAATAACCGATAACTTTAATATCCGCGCTTCGGCTGGTACGGGTTTCCGTGCACCATCGTTGCAGCAGATCAATTATAGTTCCACATTTACAAATGTTCAGGGCAACATCATATCAGAAGTAAAGATAGCTCCGAATTACAGCCCTATTACCAAAGCGGCCGGTATACCTACATTGAAACAGGAAAAATCAAAAAACTTAGGTATCGGTTTTACATTTAAACCTATACCTGAATTAAGTATTACAACCGACGGCTATCTGATAAAGGTGACCGACAGGGTGGTACTCTCTGGACAGTTTAGCGCCAAAGACAGTACCCTTGCCCCCGCTTTTATAGCGGCCTTAAATAATTTGCATGTTGGTACGGCTCAATTCTTTGCAAACGCGGTAAATACTACCAATCGCGGTTTGGATGTGGTTATAGACTATAACAAAACCATTGGCCAGGATCGTTTCCATATATTGTTTACCGGAAACTTTCAACACATGACCATTGATAAGGTGAACTACCCGCCCATATTAGGTACTACCCCAGAACTAAAAGAAACCTTTTTGAGTGATAGGGAAAAGAAATTTATCCTGGCATCGGCCCCGCCGCAAAAGCTTTCATTAAATCCTGAATTTGGGCACAAAAACTTTACCGTAGGCACCCGCTTCACCTATTTTGGCAAAGTGGTGATTGATGGTTATGGTGATGGGTCAACCCTGTTGCCAACTGTAAAGGCAGATAATGGTTCTGGACAACTGCCAGATGTTTACAATTATAGCGGTAAAGTAGTGAGTGATGTGTATCTGGCCTACAAACTCAATAAAACAGTTCGTATTTCCATAGGCGTCGATAACGTATTTAATGTACACCCGGATCTTGCATATGTAAAAGGTGCAAAAATTCAAGCCTATAACAATGAACCAGCCGGCCCATTTGATGCGGTACAAATGGGTAGCAACGGACGCAGGCTTTTTGCACGCGTGGGTTTCAATTTCTAGAATTAATTGCATCTGCATAATAAAGCCATCTTCTAAAAAGAGATGGCTTTATGTTTTTATGACATTACGGATAACCCTGTTCTGCAGATTATAAATATATTTAGATTGTTTTTAACCAGCTGATATCTGCCATGAAAAAAGCCATAGACCATATACTGGAAGCCCGCGAGAAAAAAATAACGGAAGAAGATGTAGTGCTACAGCCCTTACCCCATCAGCAATTCCGCTTTGCAAATCCGTTTATTGTATTGCACCATATGAGGCCGGTTACTATTCAGCCCGGGCAATCGTCACGGATACATCCGCACCCTCATCGTGGTTTTAGTCCTTATACCATTATGTTACAGGGCGAAGGTTACCACCGGGATAATGCCGGCAATGATAAAGTAGTTAAGGCAGGCGATGTACAACAAATGTTTGCAGGGAAGGGTATTTTACACAGCGAGGGCCCAACCGATGAACTTTTAAAAACCGGTGGCACACAGGAGTTGATACAGCTTTGGATAAATGCCCCCAAAGCCAACAAATGGGATGAACCCTTTTACCAGGCTGCTAACAAAGACCAGCAACCTCGGGTACTGTTAAGTGACGGCTTGAACTTCCGCCTGTTAAGCGGCGATTATGAAGGCAAAACCGGCCCTATTCAAAACTTCACACCAGTTATTTCTATAGTTGGTGAAGTAACAGCCGGTAAAACAGCACATTTTACAGCAACACCCGGCTACTGGACTTTGTTATATATTATCCATGGCGATGTGGAAGTGAATGATCAGGCAGTATTCGCTCATAATCTCATTCTATTCAGCAAAGAAAATGAGGATATCTCAGTAACCGCAACCACCAATGCGCAGGTATTATACCTTTCGGCCGAACCCATTGAAGAACCCGTTGCCGCTAAAGACAACTTTGTAATGAACACACCAGAAGAAAACGAACAGGCCATTGCCGATTATAAGAACGGCCTGTTCGGAACTTTAAGTTTTTAGCCGGGCAGCGCATTTTCTGTATTTAGCGAAACGCTATCGTATTTGTCATAAAGCTTTAGAAACTTAGATGGATCAATAGGCTGTTCAGTCAGTATTTCTTTTAAACCAAAAAAGAAACCTTCCCGGTTCTGCCCTGGATTAAATATCAAAGTGGTGACAACAACGCTGTCGCTGCTATTACGAAATGCATGTGGTGTAAACCGGGGGATGTAAACAACAGATCCTTCTGCGGCATCTATCGTTTTATCGGCCAGTTGAACGGTTAGTGTACCTTTATTTACAATAAAAGTTTCGTCCATATAACGATGATAGTGCAGCTGTGCACCAACGGTGCCCGGCTGCAACAGAATTTCGTATACACCCATTTGATTATTTGATATCTCGCTGGTTACTTTTAGCGTGATCTTATTGTCTGCTATCGCTAATATCTCTCCTTCGCCAGGGTTAAAGACAATTACTTCGTTTTTTAATACGTCGGTATAATGATTTATTGGAGTACTCATAGTGTTGTATCTTATGCTTTAGTTTTAACTTCATAATTTAAATACCAGCCGAAACCAAAGCGGTCTGTAATTACCCCAAAAGCTCCCCAGGGAGTATCCTGTAATGGAGAAATAAATCGGGCTTCGGCCGAAAGTTTTTCAAAAAAAGTTTTAACCTCTTCTTTATTTTCGCTGTCGATGCATAAATAAACAGCATTGCCCTGGGTGATACCTGCGGGCTCAGTCAGTTCTGAAGCAAACAGGGTAATACCATTACTAATTAAGCTGGAGTGCAATATGGTATCTGGGGCTTCGTGCGGCATGAATTCGGCCATTGGCGAATTGCCAACTGTTTGCAGGGTTAATTCCCCGCCAAAACAATTTTTATAGAAAGCCATCGCTTCGCGACAGTTTCCATTAAATTTTAAATAAGCATTAAGTTGCGTCATGATAATTTGTTTTAATTGATAAAACAAATTTCCATAACCGCCTGAGTAAAAACGTTTACAAATGTTGAGACGCAAAAAAAACTTATAATTCGGCCCTGATGCGGCTTAATTGAGTGGGGGTTATACCCAGGTATGCTGCTACTTCGTGCTGTTTTAACCGGGGCTCAAGCGCGGGATAATCTTTTAAAAATTGAACATACCTGGTTTTAGCAGTGTCAGACCGGAAGGCTATTTCCAGTGGCTCCTTCTCAATGATCCAGTGCAGTTCCAGATACCTGATATACATGGCTGCTATATCACTATATTTTTCTGTTAACTGTTTAAAATCGTTAAAATTATACTCCAGCACCACGCTTGGCTCCAGCGCCTTAATGGTAAACATGCTTGGGCCTTTTAGCAATAAAGCGCTGGTTGATGCTACAAAATATCCTTCGGGGAAAAAACGCTTGATAATGGTATCGCCATCCTGGGAGGTATAGCTTTGTGCAAACAGCCCTTCGCCAACAAAGGCAACCATCCTGGGGATCTGCCCTTCCGTTAAAAAAAGGTCATTTTTGTTATATACCTTTCTTTTTAAACCCTTCTCCCAGGCTGTGCGGCTTTCATCCGATAATTTGGCATAGTTGTTTATCCCTTTCCAAAATCTTTCCAGTATATCATCCACAGTTCAACTCCTTAAAATAATTTTCAAAGTTAAACTACCAAGATAGCGCTTATGTTTTTATAATAGCAAATTGTTTGTCTACTTCGCTTTGCGGATGTATATATTGCCGTTCATGTTTTTCATCATCATTTCGGGACCGCCGCCATCAATTTTTCCGTAAACCCAATCGTCAATTTTGAGGCTGTACATACCGTTTTTATTCGTTTTTGTAACCGCCGGCTTTTGTGCTGTATTCACCACATCAAAGTCGGTATAAATATCGCCACGATCTGATTTGAGCTTTACATTTGCTTTCAGCGTGGCCGGGAAAGTTACATCTACATTGCCGTTCAATGTAGTGAATGCCATAGCCGCTTTAGGATCGATGGATCTGAATGTAACCGTTACATCACCATTAATTGTATTAGCCACTACAGAACCAGAAATACCGGTTAATTTGATATGACCATTCACATTAATTACCTCCAGCTCACCCTTTACATTGGACACCATGATATTGCCATCATTTATGGCAGATAACTTTAGTTTAGCCCTACTTTGCGGCACTTTGATAATTAAATTAACAAACTTGCCGGCACTGCCGCCTACATTAATCTCGTTGTTTTTTTCTTCGGCTGTGATATCGAGGTTATTATTGCCTATTAGGCGCTTCATACCGTTGCCATCTTCTTTAACGTGGCCACGTCTTTCTTCTCCTGATTGGGCATCTATTACAATGTCTTTACCTTCGTAACCTGTTACTGTAATTGATCCACGAACCAGGCCGGCGCTCAATTTATAAGGTTTTCCCGGATCGCTCAGCGGAACAACCAGTTGCCCGGAGCCCCCTTGCGCCCAAACACGCGTGTTTAATAATAAAACTGCTAGGAGGGCACAGGTAATTTTTATAGCTTTTATCATTTTCATGTCTTTAACTTTTATTGTTGCTTTTTAATATAGATATCCCCGTTGAGGGTTTCAAACTTGAATAATTTACCACCTGCCCCTATCCGTACATCGGAGTTTTTGCTGAGTTTAAAGGTTGTACCCCTACTATTTTTTGACTGGGTAGTAATTACTTTACTGGGCATTACTTCGGCGTTAGGAAAGTCTGTATAAAACTGACCGTTCATACTTTTAAACTCCATATCAGCAGATAATGCTGCGGGATAGGTAACTTTCACCTCTCCGTTTATGGTTTTATAAGATGACGCTTCTGCCGGAACTTTAAGATAATTGGCCGTAACAGCCCCGTTAATGGTATGCGCATCCGTAGCGCCCTTGGCGTTAATGATATCAATAGGGCCATTTATATTATTTAGGTTTAATGCGCCATAAACATCTTTAACTACGATATGCCCATCATTAATGGTTGATACCCGGAGATTAGAATTGAAAGGTACTTTCACTTTAAATTCCAGACCGATTTTATATTTAACCTCGGTGTCATCACCATCGTGCCAACTGTGATGTGGTTTTGAATTATATGGTTTTTCTATATAGGCTATTACACTATCAGGTTTTTGATCAAAAGCAAGCTTAACTTCGTTTTTGCCCTGATTCACAATTTCCTGGCTTTTGCCCGAGATAGTTTCATCAATTTCCATGATCACCTTATCGCCCGAATAACCTTCTACATTGATAGAGCCATACACATTATAAATAGCTACCACTCCGCTTTGCAAAGTAAACTGCTTGCTGATGTGTTGTTTAAATTCCTGGGCCGAGGCCGAAAATTGGGCAAAACAAAGCCCTGCTCCCGCCAAAACGGGGATCAATAATTTTTTCATAAACTGGTTTTAAATAAGTTGTGTTATTGTTTCCTTGATCTTTTCACGTACGCCACGATCCAGATCTTTTTGTTTTAATAATTCTTTAAATGAACCTACCGAACGTTTTTCCTGCAGCTTGAGCATCACATCGGCTATGGCGGACTGCATTAATGGCGAATCCTGGTCTAAGATAGAACGGATAAGCCCTTCCCTAACCTCGGGATGATCAGACAAATGCGCCAATGCATCTAATGTACTCAAGCGTACATTTACATTAGGATCGTTATTTAAGGTTGCCAGCAGCGCGCTGATAACCTGTTTATCAGCATGTTTTATCTCGCTGGTGTAGCTTACTCCTCGCATCCGCTCTGATGCTGATGGATTTTCCAACAAAGCCAGCATCATGGTTTGTCTTAACTCATGCACCTGCGATGAAAGCGCCTGCAACTGTTGATCTTGTTTATTACTGCGACCGGAAGAAAAAATCCAGTACCCACAGGCGAAACTAATGAGCACTACAAGCATACTATAAGCCATTGGCCAGCGTGGCTGCAATTGCCATAAGCGGTTCCAGTTGTTGGCTATGTTATCCCAAAAGCCCCTTTTCTCTTCAGCCGATGCTGTAAAAGTATCCAGCATGGCATAAAATTTCACTTTTACATTTACTGATGGTTCTGGTGTTTCCAAATCACCCAACTCATTCCATAGCTCTTTCATAGCGGCCAATTCTTGCCCACAAGTATCACAGCCGGCAGTATGTGCCTCCAGCTCTGCTTGTTGCTCCGGACTTAACTGTTTATTCATATAATCTGTAAACAGCTCCTGGTATTGCTCACACTTCATCATATTCCTGTTTAGCATTTTCTTTTTAAGTAGACCTGTTTTAACTCCTGCATAGCCCGGTGTGCCCTTACTTTAACAGCACCTTCGGTTATTTGAAGTATCTGTGCTATTTCCTGATATTTGAGCTCCTGCAGCCTGCTCATGATCAAAACTTCACGATGATCATTGCTTAAATTCTTCATAGCGCCATGAAGCTCGGTACGCGTTTGTTTGAGTTCAAATTGTTCATCGGCTGTTATGCCTCCGGCAATCCCATCGGCAAAATCGGCAACATCATAGTGCGAAACATTCTGCGATTTCTTTTTATAACTGTCTTTTAATACATTGCGGGCTATCTGGTACATCCATGCCATAAACTCACCCTCGCCGGTAAAACTGTTACGGTATTTGAGCATCTTATAAAAAACAGTTTGAACCATATCTTCACTACCTTCCCGGTTATAGGTCATGTGAAACAAAAAGCCATATAAAGCCCTGTGGTACCGCTCAAAAAGCAGCCCCATTTTTTCCAGTTCCCCGGTTTTAACCCGAAGCATGATGGCATTGTCACTTAGCGTATTCAAACAGGTTTAGTATTTTAATTTACATTGGAGACTTCTGTAAAAAGAAATGGTTACAAGAAATTTAATAAATATTGTAATTTACTGATTATGAGTAAAAATCAATAAAAAAAAGAAGGCCTCCATGGTGCATGTCGGCCTGTCTTTTCTCGCGGTAAGGTAGGTATAAATTCTTCGTTACTAATAAGCTATTAGTTTATAGCGTCAAGCACTGTAGTGCCTTTGAGCTTTGATTTTTTATCGTATGTTTCTGATTTTACAAAACGGCCTAGTTTTGGAGAAAACCATTCGGCAACTTTAATGTGCAAGGGAATACCTATGCCTATCATTTTGATTTTCACGGTAGAATCATAAGTGATTTTATAGCAATCAAAACTACCTGCGTTGGTGGTTACGTTTTCCTCCTTTTCAACCATACGGTTTATAATATCCATCTGCATGGCCGACATAGACTGCCCGCCATTGCCAATATCAAGAGTAACCGTGCAGTCATCCAATTTTTGACCAACACTTAAATTAAGTGGATAAGCCATGTATTTGACATCTCCCGTGATTTGCATATTGTTGTACTGTTTCATGGAAGAAGCAGGTACAAAGGATTTCATATCAACTTTAATGGCATCACCATCACAGATCATTTCTGTGTCGCCACTGGGGCCTGGTTTTCCATCTTTATCAGTAAACTCGCTATGTACCAATACAGTTGTGGCATTCTTTTTAGTAGCTGTATAGGAGATTTTCCCCAGGGAATTCCCTTTGGTATCCAGATTTACATAGGTGAGCTTTTTTCCACTTATCGCCCCCACAAACTGACCACAGTTTTGTGCTACGGCAAACTGCGCACTAAAAAGCAGCACTGTGATAATAGTAATAACCCTTTTTATTTTAGACTCTGACATTGGGTGTAAAAGTCTAAGTATGATCTATTATTCACAACAGTACAAACACGCTATCGGTATGCGGTTTTTACGCATTCGTACAAAAACTATATTTTATACTTGTTATTTAGTTATTTGTAACAGGTTTCATTACCTGGTCAAGAACTAATTGCCAGTTGAGTTTCTGCCTGGTATTATTTACCTGTTGTATATCTTTTATATAAGCCGGATTAAAATACGCTGCTAAAGAAAGCGTATAAACACCATTGGCGGGTTCAAACAAGGTACCGGCTTCGTATCCTTTTTCGTGATTAGCAGCACGTTGTTTATCAAACGGCACCTTACTGTTCACAAATTCGCCATGAGTTTTAGCTCCCGTTACAAAGGGTACTAAGAAATCGACAGATTTCTGGATGGATGCTCCTTTTTCTGATTGATAGCTAAAATAGTTTTTGCCGCCGGCCCGGTAAATAACCATACTGGCCCTTAATAAAGGTTCAAGCGTATAGGTATGGTAATGCAGTGCGTCCCTTTCCAAAAAATCAAACCCGCTTCCATCAGCATTCAGGTTGACATTGATTTGTTTTTCTAATTCCTGATAAATACGTGGTTCATAACCAGTGTTATGCAACGTAAAGGCAACCAATGTGAGCGTTTTGATCCGGTGCGAGTTCCAGTTATTAAAACTGGTTGTTCTACCCGGTTTTGCGGATGCACTGTTAAACTCCGCTTCGGCTACTTTGATCAACCAGCTATCGATCTGTTGTTTTGATTCTGTAGTAACGTTATCCCTGATCAGGTCGTAGCCGGTTATCATATCTTCCAGCTTGGTTTCATTGATCGGGTCGCCGTTGGGTTTATTGGTATTTGCCCAGGCTAACAGAAAATCCTGTGCCTTCTGCAGATACGATTTTTGCCGATACAGCCTGTAACACAAAGTCAACGCATAAATTTTATTACCATCCTGTAATGATTTAAGACTAGCCGTTTTTGCTGGATTACCAGCCAGTACTCCCTGCGACACAATTAATTCAATAGGATTTGGCTGCTCATTCAAAGCCTGTTCGGCAGTTTGTCTGTAGGATTCAAAAGTTTTTTTCACCTCACCATTACCCGCAATATTCTTTTTCAATACCTGAATTTCGGCATCATTTAAACTTACATATTGCGCCTTTGCGTAAATTCCTGCGACAAGAAGGCTTATCAATAAAGCTACTTTTTTCATAGATCAATTACGGTTAATTACAGGTTGACCTTTATATAGATGCTGCTTACGCAACAGTGCTTCCAGGTAGTAATAATCGGCATAAATTATAGGCACATCTATTTCGGTACCTGCCGGTTTGTGGCCCGTACTGTGGATGAGTAAAAACCCTTTACTCCCTCCTGCTTTGGCCTGATATTTTTCGCTTAGCGTTTTAACAATCTTATCGGCAGTAGAGCGGTACTCTTTAGCGTTTTTGCTATAAGTACTTAATTCATACAAGGCCGAAGCAGCTACCGCGGCAGCCGAAGCATCGCGCGGAACATTGGGTATAGCCGGATCATTGTAATCCCAGTATGGTATCAGATCTGCCGGTAAATTAGGATTGCTAAAAATGAACTTAGCAATATTTTCGGCCTGTTTCAAATAGGCTTTGTTATGTGTTTCGCGATAACACATGGTATAACCATAAAGCCCCCAAGCCTGCCCACGCGCCCAGGCCGATTCATCAGCATAACCCTGATGGGTTTGTTTGTGCAGTACCTTACCGGTTTCAGGATCATAGTCAATAACATGGTAAGAACTATAATCGGCCCTGAAATGGTTTTTCATCGCAATATTTGCATGAGCAACTGCTATCTTATAAAAAGAAGAGTCGCCCGTTAAACGGGTAGCTTCAAACAACAACTCCAGATTAAGCATATTATCAATAATAACGGGGAATTTCCATTGTTTACGGTTATCCCATGATTTGATGGAACCCACAACCGGATTAAACCGGGTTGACAGTGTTTTGGCTGCCTCTATAATCACTTCTTTATAATGCGCATCTTTTGTTAAACGATAGCCATTGCCTACACTGTTATATACCTTAAATCCCATATCATGGGTACCTCCATTTGTTTTCTCGACCTCAATATTCGCAGTGAATTTCTGGGCAAGCTCCATCCACGTTTTATCTTGAGTATACTCATACAAAAACCAAAGCTCGCCAGGAAAAAAGCCGCTGCACCAATCTTTTGAAGGCACCATAACCAGTTTTCCATCAACACTTAAACTCCGTGGCGATACAAGTGCTGAATTAGCTGCGTCTGACTTTACGGTGTCAACCTCTTTAAGCATCAGATTGGTTTGTTTTTGTGCAAATGAAAAAGCCTTGACTACATCGGTTTGTGAAAATACCTTAGTGGTCAAAAGGGTCAGCGCAAAAAATACGATCAAGTTTTTAGTTCTCATGAGTTTTATAAAAAGTTTATGATCAGTTTGGTTCGTCTAAAGTTCAGGGGGATAAAAGACGCTGATGATGAGTTCAATATTACGACGTATTCCTGCCAAAATAAAAGCATGGCCGGTTAATTTTTACGCAAACGTTTGAGTTACCATTATTCAATCTGAATTTCAACACATTTCCAGGTATATATTTTTCGCAAAAAGCAGGTAAAAAATGCTGTTTAGTTGATGTTTTTATCTAATTTTAGGAAAATACTCATATACTTGTTGAGTTGCCGGGAGAGAGCCAATTATGAATTTTGATGCCATTACTATAAGGGATATTGCCAGGGAATTACATCTATCCGTATCTACAGTTTCTAAAGCCCTGAGAGACAGCTATGAAATCAGCGATAAAACCAAAAAGCTTGTAGTAGAGTTTGCCCAAAAACATAATTACCGACCTAACCCAATGGCCCAAAGCCTTAAAAAAGGGCATAGCAAATCCATTGGTATTGTAGTTTCCAGTATCGATAACCAGTTTTTTTCGCAGGTGATTAATGGTATGGAGTCTGAGGCTTATAGTCAGGGCTATAACGTGATCATCACCCAGAGCCATGAATCATATGAACTGGAGGTGCAAAACGTTGGGCACCTGATCCATCGGGCCATTGACGGTCTGCTAATCTCCATAGCAACCGAAACCGCAGATGTAGAACATCTTAGGCGATTGCAGCAACAAGGCTTACCTATTGTCTTTTTTGATCGTGTAAGTAACGAGATAGATACGCATAAAGTTATAGTCGACAATTTGGGTGGCGCTTACCAGGCTACTATACATCTGCTCGACTCAGGTTATAAAAATATAGCGCATATTACCAGCTCGGT